>Ga0265594_1002120_pt1 | contig 14579 bp, 17 predicted proteins | sample saktaG_11_FD_190147 | JGI IMG/M metagenome (GOLD analysis project Ga0265594, IMG submission 190147) | Saline water microbial communities from Sakinaw Lake, British Columbia, Canada - sak_2011_5_24_80m | ecosystem: Environmental > Aquatic > Non-marine Saline and Alkaline > Saline ... | reverse complement strand
TATCCGGTGCTAGGCCATTGAAACATCCGGGGTTCAGTGGCAGTATATCCACCTCAACGTTTTCCGCTCAAAAAGGCTGATGTTCAGCTTGGGTTTTCCCACTCTTGTTTTAGATTCGGAGATACTGTCAAGAACCATACATTTTTATATACCAATTGGTATAGCTATTGTTAGGGGGTGGTAACATATGACGACCAAGATCTACGTGCGAGGGCGCACGAAGGTGGGAAGTGGCGTCAAGCAGCCAATGTTCAGGGTCGTTGCCGTCACCAGAGCTGGTGATGAGGCGCACCTGAAGATCGAAGGGACCCACTTCAGAAAGACCGAGCTTGAGCAGATCGCGAAGGATGTAGGTGCCGAGCTGGTCTATCTTCATGCCGTGCCTGAGGAAGAGCGAGGCTCTATGAAAGAGGAGTGATGGGGGTTGGGGATTGCAACCCCACTTCTCATTAGCTGGTGAACCAGACAGAATGGAACCATTGAGCGAAGCGGGGATCTTTGAGGCGGCGGTCAAGCTCATGCTCCGTGTTGACCGGTGCATCACCATCCAGTTTATTGCGGGCTCCATTGCCATACAGTTCCCCACGACACGGAAGCTGGCAGACTATCTCAAGGTGCCGCATTACTACATACTCCCCTTCTTTGCGATGATGGAGAGGGATGGCCTGATCACCCGGGTTGAACGAGTGGGAATCTCGACGACGCTGAAAGGGACTCGGAAATTAATCGAGCACATGGCGACCAGGTATAAGGAAGAGCTCGAAGAACTGCTTGGCCGCGAGCTCTTTCATGACCTGTGGCAGAGGATCGAACTGGCGAGTTCAGAGCCTAAACCCCTCACCGAGTGATTAGGGGGGACTGGTGTCGAGTTACTAAGCGTTAAGCAGACCTGATGATGGTGCCGACCTTTTCCCCACGGAGCACTTTAGTAAGCGTGCCTGGTTTATGGCCATTGACGATCTTCACTTCACGGATATTATGCGCATCCCGGAGCAGCTCGATGACCTTACGCTCCAGCACGAGGTCGTCCAGATCCATCTCCAGGAGTTCCTCGGCGGTGACATCCTCAATGAGCTCGGCAGCGGGGTTCTTAAACGGGTCTTCGGTATACAGCCCGTCAACGTTCTTCAGGAGGATGCAATTCTTCGCGCCTAACACCTCTGCCATAAGGAACGCACCCGTATCGGTCCGGTGCGGCGGAATCATTCCGATCTCAGGCGGGTGCTCGTACAGGCCATAGGGCGGGGTTCCATGGATGACCGGGAGGATACCCATCGCAAGAAGCATGGTTATCTCTAACAGGTCAGCGACATGGATTCTCATTGCGTTGTACTTTGAGAGCAGAACCGCCAGCATGATCGCATTCTGCTCACTGATCTTGCCCGCGAGCTCAGCCAGCACACCGGTTGGCATGCCCAGATCGAGCCCGATATCAAGGATGTGACGAACCCGCACGCCGCCGCCGGTGACGACGAGCAGTTGATGCTGCTTCGAAAGCTTACCGATCTCCTTGACCAGCGGAAGAACAACCGGCGCGCCGTAATCAATGATTCCGTGACCACCGATCTTGACGATATTGAGCTGCGGTGCAATTCTTACCTGTTCACGGTTCTCGTACCGTCTCAGCAGCCCTTTTCTGACCAGGCTCTCTCCTTTCAGTTTTGATTCCAGTTCATGCCGGCCTTTCATACTTACTAACCTGCTGCTCTTATCTTATAAGGTTCCTCTCCCGCTGTGGAAGGAGCAGGAGCTATAATTACTGAGGACCCCGCTCCGGGCACAAATGACTATCGCACGCGTCCGCGAAGGGAGTACGTACGCTTTACCGCAGCACCCGGAAGCCTCTTGCCTCTGCGGATAACTAACGATATCCGCGCTTGTGTGCTTTAATCTATCTGGACAGCGGTGCCAGGTAAAAGATGGGCACGCGGCGCTATGCGGGTGCTTCTGGAGGAGGTAAATCCAGAGGGAAGAGACAGCGTGTATCCCGCGGCTGCATGATATGCAATTTAGTACCAGTCGCTATAAAAGGTTTTCGGTTGTGTCCTTACGTGCGTACGGGCACCCCAGTCCGAAAGAACCGAAAGAAGAAGTAAAAAAAGAGGGAGAACGACAGACAGATGACTCGTTCCCCTTTCTGATTTCTTCGCCCGCTCAGGTGGGTCGCTTCCTCAGCGTGAGATACGCGATGGCTAACAAGCCAGCAATCGCGACGATCGCTTCGAACCCAGGCTCTTCCGGCGTTGGAGTAGGCGCGGGTGTCGCCGTTGCGGTCGGTGTGGGCGTTGCCGCTCCGTGCTCCATCTCCACGATGTCCTGAAGCTCAGCAGGGACCTCGCCGCTGCCCTCGGGCGGCACGATGGGTGGCTGCCCGTTGTCCGTAAAGATCTGCTGACCTGGTTCGCCGATGACGAATTTCACGAACTCCAGACCCCCTTCCGGATTATCGGCAACCGATGGTACTGTTATCCCGTACACGACCGGTGCTCCTGTCTGGACGTCTCCAGACGCGAGCTCAACCTGGACCTTCTTGTAGGTATCCGCATGTGCTACCGCGCTCAGATCGACGCCCAGCGGCAGATCAACGAACGCGAGCTCATGCTGCACGGCTACGCTCCGGTACTCGAAGGCATAATCAAGCCCGCCTTCCTCCACAAAGGCCACCAGCTCGACCGACTTCGGGCGTATGTCTACCTTCTCGGTGTTTGGCTGCAGATCCTCGGGTGTCATTATATGATAGGTTCCGTCTGCTTCCTCAGTGATCGTGATCGCGGTATTCTCAAGGATAAGCTCATCGAAGATCTGGTCGTCGCCGTAATTGAGCTCTGCAAGCTGGAAGACCATGACTGATCGATAGCCACAGGGGTCATCGTTCGGATTCGAGAACCCGAAGATTACGCCGTCACGGCGCAGGATCTCGTACCAGTTCTCGGGCGTTATCTCATTGGCGTACATGCTCTTCTCGGGATTGTATGCCAGCACCAGGTCGTTGGTCGCGAATCGGACGTACCAATCGGCGTAGTCAGGATACATCATGCTCGGTATGAGCGAGTAATCCGCGGATGCGAGCACATCACCATTCTTCCCGATTTCCGTGATCTGCTGCACACAGGCGACACTGCCCATCGACTCACGCTGGACATCGATCTCGGGATGCAGTGCCTCGAATTGCTGCTCCGCCTGTTCCAGCGGCACGGCCAAACTGCCTGCATGGAAGACTTTGACGACCTGCGTCTCTTGCGCGGCCATGGGCGGTGCAGCCAGCACTGCCACGAGGAGTCCGGCGAGGAGCACGAGTGCTAATCCCACCATTGCGCTCTCACTTCTTTTTGCTTTCATGATATTATCACCTATGAGATGCAAGATAGTACCACTCGATATAAAAGCCTTTCGCTTTTTCCCGTGATGAGCTATACAGCCACTCGTGGGGGTATCATTCATCGGTCAATCCGGGAGTGGTAGACGATGCCGTGCTGTATGGTCAGCCTCGGTTAAAGGCGCTATCGTGGTAGTCGCCGCGGTACTCGTTCCAGCGCGGTTCCACGCATGCTCCGGGCATTTCGTTCCATAGCTTCGCACACTTGGACACAACGAGGGCGGGGAACAAACAGTGGAGAGGACCACGATCATTCATGTCACGCGCTCACCACGTGTGCCGAGGTCGCCTTGAAAGTCGCATAGATCGGGTCGCCCTGCTGGAGTTGGAGCTCAGCTCGGGATTGCTTGGTGATGAGCGAAACGAGGTTGGTATCCAGGGTCACGCGGGTTAAGGGGCCGATGTCCTGCAGATCGGTAATTCGACCGCCCATGACGTTTCGGGCACTGCACTCGCTCTTACTCTTACACAGGAGGATGTCTTCGGGCCGTATGAAGACCTTCACCGCGCCCTCGTGGATCTCAGAGACCGCGCGGATCTTCCCGTGAATTTCGATCTCGATCTCAGCCACGCCGTTCTCCGTGCGCTGAACCATACCGCGCAGAATGTTCTCGATCCCGACGAAATCGGCCAGCTCCTCGGTCTGCGGCTTGCTGAAGATCTCGTACGGCGTCCCCACCTGCATCACCTTCCCGTGCATCAATACCGCGATCCGATCCGCGAGCACGAGCGCTTCTGTCTGATCGTGTGTCACGTGCACCATGGTGATCCCGAATTTGCGTTTGACACGCTTCAGCTCCTCACGGAGGTAATCGCGCGTTCGCGAGTCCAGCGCGGAGAGCGGCTCGTCGAGGAGGAGTATCTTGGGCTCAATGGCGATCGCGCGGGCGATGGCCACCTTCTGCTGCTCGCCGCCGCTCAACGTTCCGGGATACCGGTGCCCGAGCTGCTCGATGCCCAGTAACGAGGTGAGCTCATCCACCTTGCGCTTGATTGTGCTCTTCTCCATTTTGCGCGACTTCAAGCCGAAGCCGATGTTCTCCTCGACCGTCAAGAAGGGGAAGAGTGTGTAATCCTGATAGACCATGCCGATGTTCCGCTCACGCGGCGGGACATTCGTGATCTCACGGTCGTCGACGAATATTTTGCCCGTGTCAGGCCGGAAGATCCCGGCGAGCGTCTCCAGCAGGATGGATTTCCCCGCGCCCGTAGGGCCGAGGATGACGAAATACTCCTGGTCCTGGATCTCGAGGCTGATATCGCGTAAGAAGAACTCACCGAGATCTTTTGAAACGTTCTCTATTCGTATCATCTAATCTCTCTTGCAAATATCCGCAGCTCCTTTAAGCGGCCTAAAACACATGTGCAAACCCTCCGTAGCGCTCGAAGATAAAGAGTGAGACGAGCGAGATCACAATGAGTATCGTAGCTGCGGCTATGGCCAGGTTGAGCTCGCCGCACGACATGTTCAGGTACAGCGAGATGGGCAAGGTCTCGGTCTTCATCCGCGTCGCCCCGGCGAGCATGAGCGCCGCGCCAAATTCACCGATGCCCTTTGACCAGGTGATTACCGAGCCAGCGAGGAGCCCGTGCTTCGACATCGGCAGCGTCACCCGCCAGAAGGCCTGGCCGTCGGTGCACCCCAGCGTTTTGGCCACGTGCTCGTAGCGCGGGTTGATGCCCTGGAACGTACCCTTGAGGATCCGGAACATGAAGGGCACATTGACGAAGAACTGCGCGATCACGATGCCGAGCGGCGTAAAGACGAATACGAGGCCCTGCTCGGCGAGCCCCTTTCCAAAGCTCGTCGTGCCGAAGAGGATCAGGAGCCCCACACCGGCGACCAGAGGCGGCAAGGCCAGCGGCGCATCGAGTATGGTATTGATCAAGCTCTTCCCGCGGAACTCGTAGCGGGCGAGCGCGTAGGCCGCCGGTATCGAGATGGCGATACAGAGCAGCGTCGAGGTAGCCGAGGTGAGCAAGCTCAGCTCAATAGCAAACCGGATCTCCGCGGTGAGCATGCTCAAGGCCAACGCCTGCCCGGTGGTGTGCGTGACGATGCAGACGATCAGCGTAAGTATGAATGCGGTGAGCAGTAAGCTCGCGAAGATCGAGAAGGTCCTGACCTTATCTTCTCGTAACTCCTTCAGCATCTTTGCTTCTGCTCCTTCCTCATTCACTCATTCGCGCCGATGCCTGCCCGCTTTGCCCCTGCTCATATCCAGGCGCGGGTTGCCGAGCCACCCGTTGGTCGCGTCCGCGCGATGGTCAAAGAGCGGCACGAGCGGCTTGATGTCGAGGAGCGGCGTGCCGTCCAGGATGTCCACTTCGCTGACCGCCAGCACGTTCCCTCGCACGCTCTCGAGCTTGACCACCGAGAAGCCAATCGGGTTTGGTCGCTTGAAATGCCGTACAGAGAAGATTCCACGCTCTTCGTCCTCTAAAAACGGCTTTGTTATTAGATCATAGCCCTCGGCGCGATGGAAATGGTAAATGAGGATGAGGTGCGAGAAGTGCTCGATGTCCTTGAGCCCCGCCGCGAACTCGGGAAAGACCGCCACCTCACCCTTCGCCTCTTTGCCAAAGACACCCTGGATGGGCGCGTCCTGTTTGTCCCGGAACCCGGTATGAATGACCCCGATCGGCCGGTATCGTATCTCTTCTTCACTGCCCTTCTGCTCTTTCCTCATCGTCAGCTCAGTCAGCAAGCGCACCTATTCGTACTCCGGGTTGGGATAGGTGATAAACCCGTGCTTCGTGAAGATCGCCTTGCCCTCGTCTGAGGCGACGAAATCGACGAACTGCTGCGCGGTTTCCGGGTGCTGGGAGAACGTGGTTCGTCCTATTGGAACGATATTGATGATATTCTGCTCCTTGGGTATCTCAACAACATCGATCTCGTCCACGAATTTGACCGTATCCCACCAGTTGATCGACGCGTCCGCCTGGCTCATTGCGATCTGCATCATCACTTCATTCATGGTGGGCAAGGTCGCGATCACGTTCGGCCAGACCTCGTCGTAGAGGTTGTTCTGCTCCAGGATCTTCACACTGGTACTGCCGATTGCCGCGGCCTGGGGATCGCCAAACACGAGCTTCACATCATCCCTGGTGAAGTCTTCGAGACCCGTGATATTCGCGGGATTACCTTTGGGCACCGTAATTACCGGTATGTGATAGCAGATGTTCTGCTTATAATCGATGAATCCCTTCTCGGTCGCGATGTCGATATACTTGGTCGCTCCGGGCATATAGCAGTCGCCCTCCTGCGTCAGCTCCATCTGGCTGAGCAGCGCGTTCGAGCCCGCGTAGTTGTACCCAACCTCCACGCCGTATTGCTCTTCGAAAACGGTGCCAATCTCGTCCATCGGCTTCCTCATGCCCGCGCCGGAGTAGACCATGAGCGATGCGGTCTCTTCGGGCGTTGCGGTCGGCGAGGAGGAGGCCGGGCCTTCTTCACTGACACAGCCAGCCATTATCGTGGCCATGGCGATGGCCAGGACCGCGATAAGTCCAAGAATTTGTTTTCTCTTTTCCATTGTTAACCACCTTCGATATGCAGAAGAGTTCCAATCCGTATATAAAGGTTATAGGTTTTATCCCCAAAAAGGGATATATAACAATTGTTATAGTACACGCAAAAAGCAGAGCAGCGGCATGTGGAACTGACCGACATGGCCCGCGCCGTGCGCGGAGGCAAGTATCGCAGGCGGGCGCCGATATACACCATTGAGCAGTTTTCGGGAAGAGCGGTTCGATTTTCTGCGATGCCTGATATCGTCGGAAAGCCATACCGCAAGAGAGGCGGGCCGTCGCGGGGGTGTGTGCAGCACCCCCGCGCGGCGGAGGTTACTAATGGCGGTTCGATATGTACCATTATGCCATTCGGTATAAAAAGGGTTTCGGTCGGAAGGGTGGGGGGAGCCACCAAATCGCTGAAACTTTATATGCCGAAAAGCGATCTGTATACAGTGGGCATAGCGGCCATAGCGGCGGGGAAACTCCCGGACTCATGCCGAACCCGGCAGATAAGCCCGCCAGCGTTCCGTACGGTACTGAGTTGCGCGAGCACTTGGGAACTACGGATCGCTGCTATGTCCATCTCATCTCATCTCATCTCATCTCATCTCTATCTTTTGCGAGAAAGCGGTGGCGGAAACGCACGTGAAAATTCAGTGCGGCATTCCCAAACCCGTAAGTGATATCTTCTATCTTTTAAACCCATCGCACTACCTTATTTTAGCAATGCACTGGTCAGAAGCAATCGCTCACGATATCGTGGCGAAGCGGAAAGCGAAGCAGCACGTGGTGGCCACGGGCATTACGCCCTCCGGGGATATTCACGTGGGTAATCTGCGTGAGATCATCGTTGCGGACGCTGTGCACACCGCGCTCGTGGATCTGGGTGTGGATGCACAGCTCATTTATGTTGCGGACACCTTCGATCCGTTGCGGCGGCGCTACCCCTTCCTCCCGCATGAGTATGAAGCGCACGTCGGCAAGCCCTTATCTGCGATCCCTGATCCGTATGGCTGTCACCCTTCTTATGCTGACCATTTCGTGCAGCCGTTCCTCGACTCGCTCGAGATCCTTGGAATCGAGCTGGAGGTCTTTCGTGCCGATGAGCTCTACAAATCGGGGCGGTACGTGGCGACGATCAAGGAGGCGTTAAGAAAAAAGGACGACCTGGCGCGGATCATCACGGACGTTTCAGGTCGCGACCTGCCGGCGGACTGGTCGCCGTTCAACCCGTTCTGTGAGCGGTGCGGCAGGATCAATGCCGCGAAGGTAACGGGCTACGATCTTGAGCAGGAGATTGTGTATTACGCGTGCGCGTGCGGGAATACTGGTGTTGCGTCGTTAACAGGCGGCGGAAAATTAGCGTGGCGCGTAGATTGGGCGGCGCGCTGGAAGATCCTCGGGGTGACCGTCGAGCCCTTTGGCAAAGATCACGCATCACCCGGCGGCTCGTTCGACACAGGGAAGCGCATCTCAGAAGAGCTGTATAACTATCCCGCGCCGTATCCGATCCCCTTTGAGCACATCCTTCTGAAGCTCGATACAGCGGGCGAGAAGGCGAGCGTGACCGCGATGTCATCCTCACGGGGGACGAACATCCCGGTGCATCAAATGCTGGAGGCCGTGCCGCCCGAGATTCTGAAGTACGTCATCGCCCGGGTCTGGCCGGACAAGCATATCGAATTCAACCCTGCGTTACCGCTGCTCAATCTCGTTGACGCATACGAGCGCGAGGTGGGTGGCATCGGGCGCGGTGTCGCGGCAGTGATCCCGTTCCGGCATCTCATCACGCTCGTGCAGATCGCGCGCGGCGATTTCACCACGCTGCTTGAGGTGATCACGCGGAGCGGCTATGAGATCCATGAAGCGAACGATGCGGAGCTGGCGGATATACGGCAGAAAGCGCGATACGCCGAGAATTGGCTACGCATCTATGCGCCAGAGCACGTGAAGTTCGAGGTGCAGACGGAATTACCGGTCGAAGCAATAAAACAGCTCTCAGAATCGCAGAAAAAAGCGTTGTGGCTCTTTGCTCAGGCGTTACAGGGTGAGGTGAACCTGAGCGCAGAGGAGTGGCACAACACCTTCTACGAGGTCGCCGCGCAGGTCAACGCGGAGGTGAAGGAGATCTTCAGGGCAGTATATATCGCGCTGCTGGGGAAGCCATCAGGGCCACGTGCGGGCTGGTTGCTTGCATCGCTCGACGCGGACTTCTTACGGAAGCGGCTCGAGGCGGCGGGGAAGCTCTAGCTCTGAGCTACCATGAGCGAGCACGGGTCGGTACTCGCGGGAACGGAATGAATTACTCTGCACCAAAAGCGCTCCGTAAGGCGTCGATCCAGTATCGTACGAACCCACCGATGAACTGACCGATCGCGCCCGCGGACATATCTTCAGGCAGCGGTGCATCGCCATGGAGAATGGGCAGCAGTATGAAGAGCGCAATCACCACCACCACGATGATCGCTATGATCTTCATGATTCCGTCTCACCTTCACCCCCTACTTTTTCCGCGGATTAAATAAAGGTATGGGGTCGCCCTCGATTTTCAAGGCAGAGAACCGTGTATCTTCTAACGTGCATATCCGTGGCTACTGGTGCCGGAACAGGGCAGTGGTAATGAGAAACGCGCATCCGGAGAACAGCACAATGGTCGCGCCGGAGGCCAGATCCAGAATGTACGAGAGCCATAATCCACCGGTGGTGAAGAGCGCACAGAGGAGGACCGAGAGGGTCATCATGGTGCTCAAGCGATGGGTAAATCGTTTACTCAACGCTGCGGGGATGGTCAGGAGCGCAATGACGAGGATCACGCCCACGACCCGTATCAAGAGCACCACCGTGAGCGCAATGAGGCATAACAGAAGCAGGTACAGCCGCTCGGTCGGCAGTCCCATCGCCGTTGCGTATTCCTCGTCGAACGAAATCGCCTGAAATTCGCGGTAGAGCGCGATCACCGTCACAATTATGGCGGCGTTCATTATCAGCATGAGCAGGAGGTCTGATGCGGGCACGGCGAGAATGCTCCCGAAGAGGTAGCCAAAGAGGTCCGGTGCATAGCCCGGGGTCAGGCCGATGAAGACGACACCCAGTGCCATTCCGGTCGCCCAGAGGATGCCGATAGCGGTATCTTCGGGGATTCTCGTGCGCCGGCCCACGATGCCCATACTCAGCGCGGCGCCGATACTAAACGGAACGACGCCCAGAAGCGGCTCAATACCCAGCAGGTAGCCCAAACCTATCCCACCGAAGGCGGCGTGGGCGATTCCACCACTGATGAATACAATCCGCTTCACCACCACGTACACACCGATGATGCCACAGGCAATACTGGCTAAGAGCGCGGCAACAAGCGCGTTCCGCATAAACTCGTACTGTAAAAGCTCTAGCATGTCAATCGTGCTCCTTCAGGACTCGATGCGGGACTCCATGGGCGATCAACTCAACCGGGCACTGATATGCGGCCTCGAGATCCTCCGCGAGCAACTCTTTCGTCCCGTGATAGTACAGCTTATGGTTGAGACACGCGACCGTATCCACATAAATGGAGATCGCAGTGATGTCATGCGAGACCATTACGATCGCCATATGCGCGCGCAGCTTCTCGAAGAGCTCGTACAGTTCTGTCTGCATCGGCGAGTCAACACTGGCCATTGGTTCATCCAGGAGCAGCAGTCTCGGCTCGGTCACCAGTGCGCGTGCGATAAATACGCGCTGCTGCTGTCCGCCCGAGAGCGTTCCTATCCGTGTATTCCGGAATTTGAGCATCTCAACGGTCTCGAGCGCGTTCTGAGCGTATCGTTTATCCTCGTCGCTATACCTGCTGAATCGCTTGGCATGCCCCACGCGGCCCATCAGCACGACGTCCCAGACGCTGATGGGGAAATCGCGATCGAAGAGGCTGAATTGCGGGACGTACCCCACGTATCTCCTGCCCTGCTCTGGTGTGTGGCCAAAGACCGTGACTTTCCCCCGTGTCGGCTCCAGTAACCCGAGAATGACCTTCAAGAGGGTAGATTTCCCACCGCCGTTTGGCCCGATGATACCGAGGAAATCGTGCTGCTGAATGGAGAGATTAATCCCTTCGAGCACGGGCACGCCGTCGAAATGGAGCCAAACGTCTTCTAGCCTGACAATCTCACCATTCTCTGGCGGCATGGTAGTCATTCCAGCTCAAGTGCGAGCGCTGCCGCAATGCTGCGCATAGTGGCTATATAGTCTCTTGGGAGCGGGTCAATAAAAACGGTTTGCCCGCCTATCTCGTCTGCAATCATTTCGGCGTCCTTTGTCGCGAATTGTGGCGCGACATAGATGTACGAGAGGTTGTACTGCTCGGCATAGTTGATACAATCTTGGATGACCTGTGGGGTCGGCGTTTTCCCTTCATGTTCGATCGCGATCTGCGTGAGATTGTACTCAGCGGCGAAATAGCCCAATGCAGGATGGTAGATCAAGAATGCACGGTAGGTCGTGGCGGGATCGAGGCGCTCGTGAATGTAAGCGTCAAGGTTATCGAGCTCTTGCAGATACTCGTCCCGGTTCGCCGTATACTCCGGCTCATGCTCGGGGTCGATCTCAACGAGCCCGGTACAGATATGCTCGATCATCATCTTTGCATTAACCGGCGAAGTCCAGATATGTGGGTCGGTTCCGTGCTTCGTGATGCCGTCCGCGCAACTCACGACCCTCAGCTCGGGGTGAATCCCGATTATCCTCTCCAGCCATGCGTTCTCGAAATCCATGCCGGAACCAACGATAAAATAGATCTCAGCCTCACTTACCTCACGCAATTGACTCGCAGTCGGCTCGTACGTATGGGGGCTAGCTCCTGGCGGCACCATCACGGTTACTGCTACGTGTTCGCCGCCGACGCGCTCGACGAAATCGGCCTGCGGGAGGACACTGACGATGACGTTGATTCGCGCCTCGTTTGCAGGTGCTTCTTCCGGGCCGATGCAGCCGAGCACACAGACAGCGGCTATCACGACACTTATAACGGCCACGCCCCCTTTACGCCACCGGGTAGGTCTGCTAACAGCTCGCATGATGACCAGTACATATTACTAATATAAAAGCATATTATTAATAAAATTTAGGACATTATTTATATATCTATTATTAATCAAATATCCGGTGTACTCCAAGCATGGCAATCATCAGTGTCTCACTGAACGGTGGGCTCCTGGAGGAGCTCGATAAGCTGCAGGGAGAGCTCGGGTTCTCTGGGCGGTCGGAAGTGATGCGTGCCGGCGCGCGGATGCTCATTGCCGACTGCAAGGAGAAGGAGCGCCTGGAGGGGTGGTTGAACGCCGTACTCCTGCTCATCCATGCACAGCACGTCGAGGATGTGGTGACGGCGATCAAGCACGAGTTCGAGGATATTATCCACACACAGATCCACAACCACCTGCGGGAGGACAAGTGCCTCGAGGTCTTCATTCTGGAGGGCGATGCGGCGCGGATAAAGGAATTGATGACGAAATTCCGGACCACGGGGAAGATGGCGTACGTGAAGTTGGTGGTGGCGTAAGTCGTTGCGGGAAAGAGGTTCTTCCCCAAGTTAGGAATGATTAGTGGAGCTAAAACGCCTGTGAGATATGTTATTTGACGAAAATATGCCTCAAATGGAGCTCCTTTCCCTCGTCATAAGAGGGTTGATTTTCGCACTTTAAATTCGTTGCCCTGCGTCAGCTCTTAGCATCACCCTTATAACGGTCATATAAATGCTCTATAAACTTACCACCACAATGGGAATGATGGCCTAGCAGGGCCCATGAAATGCGAGAAAATCCAATCGTTTAGTCATGAATACTCCTGCAATCGGAGGCAATCGCTCTTTAGACATCCCTCAGAGGGTCACCATTCATGTTTGTTTCATTCGAGTTCAGAGAGTTTTAAGCACTTCTCTGTACTTCTCATCTCCGCATCAACCCCCACGATATACGCATAGGGTGCGTAGGTCTTCACCTTCCGCGCTTCTCGTATGTGCACGGTATAGCCGGCGAACTCCGCGCCTAATGCCTGTATGGTTGTTACCAACCGCTCTTTCGCCTGCTCAATCGCCCGGTCGAGTGCTTCACTCCGCTCCTTCTTCTCCTCTCCTTCATCGGCGGAATACGCGAATTCCAGCGCGTAGAAATGGATGATCCCGCCTTCGGGTTTGAGCATGCTCAGCGCTTCGCGGAGGAAGAGATACGCGCTCTTCGGCAGGTTCATGATGATCCGGTCGGCGGTGTTGTTGAACCGCAGGGCAATCATTCGAATGTCCCCTTCAATCGCGTCAACGTTCTGGAGCCGGTTTAGTCGAATGTTATCCACGAGATACCGTATCGCTTCGGGATTGATGTCAATCGCCGTGATGCGGCTCTGCGGTGCGCGTTTCGCGATCTGTACGGCGAACGGGCCGACCCCGGCGAACATATCAATGACGTCCTCAGGTTTGCCGGTTTGAGCCGCTTGCGACGCAACTCTCCGCCGTTCGCCTGCCAGTCGCGGGTTGAAATATACCGTCTCGAGATCGAGCATGAACCTGCACGCGTTCTCGGTATGGAGCGTCTCCGTGCGGTGCTCGCCCGCGATATGTTCTAACCGGCGCGTGCGGAAAACGCCTTCGACCGCGGAAACGCGTTTGGCAACCACCTTGATGTTCCGGTGCAGCGCCATGATCGCGTCGGCAACTGCCGCTTCTTTCGACTGGTCTACTTCTTCGGTGAGCACCGCGATATCACCAACGACCTCAAAAGCAGGCTTGAAGCCGAGAAGGTCTTCTATGCTCTTTCGCTTTTCGGCGATTTCGAATTCGCGTGTGGTCAGTTCTCTGATATGAAGCTCGCGTAGTTCGACCTCGGGCAATGGCTGTGAGAGCGGGAGGTAAATGAAATGCTCATTTGAGATAATCTTCGCGTCGGTTCGCAGCAGGCAGCGCGCCAGCAACGCTTGCCTGATTTCCTCACCTTCTCGCTTTGCTGCTTTGACACACGGTAACCGCTCCGGGTCCATAATAACTAATACCGGTACCACATAGTTAACGAGAGCGCGCAAGATGGAAGAGGATGAGCAGGGCTTAATCGAGCGTGCGGAGATTTTACGGCGCTGGAACGTACGGGGTAAGCACCTTCTGGACATCGGCGCGGGCCCGCTGGCGATCATCGCCGCCCGCGAGTTCGACTGTCGCGTCACGACCATTGACGTCTCCGAAGAGGCAGTGCGTGAGGCGCGGCGCGAGGTGGAGCGTGAGGGGCTCAGTGACAAAATCACCATCGAGGAGGCCGATGCGACTGCGCTTCCGTACCCCGGCGGAAGTTTTGAGGTGGTCATCGGCTTTGGGATTCTGCATCATATCGAGCCGATAAAGCGTCTTCGTCTGCTCTATGAAGCCGCTCGAGTGGCGAGCGGAGCGGTAATACTGGTGGAATTGAACGCAGCGGGATTCAAGAAGCTCCACGAATTCGATGAATATACGCCGGTCGATCTGGCGTGGCTGGAACAGGCATTAAAAACGTTCGGAGAAGTGGAGACCTACGAAGGCCGATTGATGAACGTGTATGTGCTGTCTTTTTATAGTTCCTAACTAAACTATTTAAACATAAAGGCCCAGATAGAATCATGGGCCGAAGGAAAATCTACACTGTCGTGAGGCACGTATCGCCGGATGAGTTGAGCGGGTGGATAAGAAGGAAGGAGA
>Ga0265594_1002119_pt1 | contig 14581 bp, 20 predicted proteins | sample saktaG_11_FD_190147 | JGI IMG/M metagenome (GOLD analysis project Ga0265594, IMG submission 190147) | Saline water microbial communities from Sakinaw Lake, British Columbia, Canada - sak_2011_5_24_80m | ecosystem: Environmental > Aquatic > Non-marine Saline and Alkaline > Saline ... | reverse complement strand
CGGAGCTCGTCAAAACTGAATAAGTTTTTACCAATGAGCTCAAAATTAATAGTAGAGCTACCGTAGCGGAGAACCGTATCATATCGTCTATTGAGCACCATGTCCTTTGCAGCCACCTGGGAACCGAGCGAATTGAAGCGCGTGGCGTCGACTGAAGGCGTCCACGAGGAGCAGTTGCAGCGATTGCTCGATGCCGGGCGCGTGGTCATCCCGCGGAATGCGAAACGGGCAGCGGACCGCGAATTTGTGCTCAAAGCGATCGGCGAACGGATGAGCACGAAGGTGAACGTGAATGTGGGCACGTCGAAAGATTACGTGAACCGTGCTGAAGAGGTGGAGAAAGTGCTCGTAGCGGTGCGCTACGGCGCGGACACGATAATGGACCTCTCGACCGGTGGCGACCTGGACGAGACGCGCAGACGTATCCTGAAGGAAGTTACCGTGCCTGTCGGGACAGTGCCCATCTACCAGGCGGCGCTGGAGCAGGCGGGAGCACGGGCAGTTGTGGATATGAGCTCGGACGACATGTTCAATGCGGTAAGGAAGCACGCGGAGGACGGTATCGATTTTGTAACGATTCACGCCGGTACGAATCTGACTGCACTGGAGCGCTTGCGGCGCAGCGATCGTATTCTGGACGTTGTGAGCCGCGGTGGCGCGTTCCTCGTTGCCTGGATGATCCATAACGAGCATGAAAATCCGTTTTATGCAGAATACGGATATCTGCTTGAACTCGCGAAGGAGTACGAGTTGACACTCAGTTTGGGCGACGGTATGCGGCCGGGCTGCATCGCCGATGCCTCAGATCGCGCGAAGTTCATGGAGGCCATTACGCTCGGCGAGCTCGCGAAACGTGCCCGAGCGGCCGGCGTGCAGGCGCTCATTGAGGGGCCGGGGCATGTCCCGCTGGACGAGATCGAAGCGTCGGTGAAGGTGATCAAGCACGTGACCGATTTCGCACCGCTGTATCTTTTGGGGCCGCTCGTCACGGACATCGCACCGGGCTACGACCATCTCGTGAGTGCGATCGGCGGCGCGGTTGCGGGCATGTACGGCGCGGACTTTCTGTGTATGGTCTCGCCCTCAGAGCATCTCGCCTTGCCGTCCGTCAGCGACATCAAGGAGGGCACGATCGTGACGAGGATCGCCGCGCACGCCGCCGACCTGGTTAAAGCGGGCCAGCGCGAGCTGGCGCGAGCAAAGGACGAGGAGATGGCACATGCACGCAAGAATCTGGATTGGGATCGGCAGCTTGAGCTCGCGCTCTATCCCGAAGAAGCGCAGCGAATACGGGCGAGCAGGCCATCTGAGAGCGACGCGTGCTCCATCTGTGGTGACTTGTGTGCGATCAAGCTGGTGCGGGAGTTTTTGAAGAAGTAAGGGTAGTGGCAGAGAGAGCAGGTACCTGAAAACAGTGATCAGGCACGCGCTCGCTACTTTACTTACTTATATGCCACTTTGAGTATGGCTTCAAAGGGGATGAACCCGATCTGGCGCTTATACTTCTCCTTTCCCTCGTACATGTCCAGCTTCCGGTTCTTCATATCCTCCACCACCATTGCTCTGATAATCGTTCCATTCACCAACTCAATTTCCGCTTCTATCGGAAGTGTCATCTCATCCTCCGTCCGTGATGCACGTCACGTACGGAGATTGTGATGAGCCGTTTAAATCTTCGATGCCTTGATTGCGAAAAGTCCGAAGATGTTACAGGCGTGTTTCGAATACGCACGAAGCGGTTACTTACGTTACGGCTTACAGGATCGAGCATCTCGCTTCCAGAATTCTCATCGCTGCTTGCTCTTGCGGCCCACCGCACTTCATGACCCGCTTTTTGTAGTTCTCTACCTGCTCTCGCATCTCCGCCTTTGCTCGCTCGTCTTCGGTACGATCAATCCTGGTTGCGATAATAGCAGCTTCAAGTACCGCGTTCCGCCCGCGATTTATCGCCGTTACCGCTTTTCGATTGATTTTGATCCTCTCGGGCCGCAAGAGAAATCGGACGTACTCAGCATGATCCTCTGCTGACGTTACTGAGAAGACAATCCATGCGTTCGCCTCCTTTAATACCGGTACAGCCTCAAAATCAGTGAAATAGGCGGCACGCAGATCCGCAAACGCGGTTGTTACGAAGACCACCACATCATCGGTCACGTTCGCCGCCAGCGTTCTGGTCTTCAGCACATTGGCAAGTGTCTGTGAGCCCCGGTAGAGCTTGACGGAATAGCGCAGGTCACCTGATTCCGTTCGCCTGGTAACAAGCCCGATCGGTGCGGCGTTCGGCGCGCCTGCACCCGATGTCGTCGTAACGATCACTTCCGATATTCCCTCAACGATCCCCGCTGCTTTCAGATCCATCATTTAGTAGACACTCGCTTAATATTCTATTCCTGACGTTGTGCTGCTGGTTTCGTCCCAGTAATGCTTGACCTTCTCCATGTGTGTGGCTATATCAGCCATCTCCAGTACCCGAGCACCCGGCTCTCTGCCGCTGAGTATGACGTCAGTATGACCTCTCATCGTCAACAACGTCAGGACGTCATCTTCGGCTAACAGCCCGAATTTTACCGCGTATAAAATCTCATCGAGAACCAGAAGGTCAGTCTGCTGCTCTTTGAGCACGCGCTGCGCGAGTTGCAGCCCCTCTTTCGCCTTCCGGAGATGCAGTTCCCGGGAACTCGCGTTTCGCAGAAAAAAAGGCGCGCCACAGAGCGATATCTGGAGGTTGTCAATCTTCTTCAAAAACTGATATTCCCCGGTTGTTCGCCGTCCTTTCATGAACTGCAATATGACTACCTTCTTGTTATGACCCAACGTCCTTATAGCATGACCGATGGAGCTGGTGGTCTTTCCCTCGCCTTTCCCGTAATAAACGATAATCTTGCCCTCACCGGTGCTCATCGTTCGTGTATACTATTGGTCACGTATCGTAAAAGACTCACGCACCGCATGCTCAGTATTAGACGAGGATGTCAACGCGACGCACGGTAGAAACATTCATGCCTCAGTCATAGAACAAACAGGCAAGGGCTCAAGGCGGGGTGGATACCGACCGAACGGTGTCTCTAGCGTGGCCTTTTCTGCGTTCTTGAGTCTTTCCTTTTGAGATTGCGTTGGAGGCGACGATCGACTACGAGTTATGCTACGGTCTGCTCAAGAGTCCGGGGCACCACGTGGCGATGGCGCATCCGTTGAAGACACGGATGATCGCGAACACTGGGCGGAGCGTTCATCACATCTCTCATGTCAAAGAGACTCATTTATTCGTCGTTTATTCTGTCAGCTAAATCAATTCTCGCTCTGCTCTATGGTATGCCCTAACTTGCTCGAGAACCTTTGGATAGTCGGCAAATAGAGCTTCTAAATCTACCGTTACCACCACATCAAAAATGCCTAAAGCTGCTATCGCACTCCCACTTCTTCACTTGCTTCTCTGGTTACTCCTCCATGCTTATCGCACCTTGCTCACAAACGTCTACGCAGGTCTCACAATCGGTGCACTCCTCAGCATTTACTACTGCATGTTGCTCTCTTCCATGTGGTGCACTGCCGGGGTCGTCCTCGACCAGGCTAATGCACTCCACTGCACATTCCTCTACACACATGCTCGTTCCTTTCTCTTTCCGTCCTTTACAGCCGTCACACTTCTCCAAATCTACCACTGCGGGCATTTTTTCTCATCACACTCCTTTATTTATCTTTATTTATTCACTCATCTCCGCACATATAAAATTGCCATCTCCTTATGGGAAAAAAGCCGCTCAGGTTCCGCGGCAACCGTGATTAGCCCCTTTTCTCATCCTCAGAGAGCCAGAATACCTTCTCCCGGTATGTTACCTTCTTTATCTTCCCGCTCTTCGCCAGCCGCTGCAAACTCTCCTGAACGGCTTCTTCCTCAACCTCGAAGTGCTTCAGCGTTTCTATGACCTGCTCCTCCCGCATGGGGTGCCGTCTGATTATAGCTAAAATAGCCTCTTCGGGGTTGCTGAATCCCGCAATGGAGAATTCACCCTGCTCCTCTGCCGTGATGTCCACCACGTTCAGATCGCTGAGTATCTCCTGTGCTAACACGATGGCTTCTTGATCAGGCGGAACGGCCCATGGCTCCGCAGGTGGTCGTATGGGGACATTTATATAAAGCCGGTCGGGCTCTATCCGCTCGAGTCTGCGTTTCAGTGCTTGCAATTCTGCTTCCGAGTCATTGAGCCCCTTTACCAGCATAACCTCTACCCAGAGCTCTCCCGCATATGCTCGCCTGAACCGTTCGATACCCTCGACCATCGCATCAAACGCGATCCCGCGAAACGGTCGGTTTATCTTCCGGAACGTCCCGGCAGTGCCCGCGTCCAGTGAGGGCATCACCACATCAGCCAGCGAAAGCTCGTTTCTCACGTCCGCTTGGTACAGCAGGGAGCCATTGGTATCAACGGCTACGGGTATATCAGCCAGCTCTTTCGTCTTGCTGATGAGCCAGCCAAGACTTTTACATAACGTCGGTTCGCCTTCACCGATGAAGGTCACAAAATCTATCTCATGTTCGCTCCCTTCTGGCTCTAGCACTCCCTTGATCTCGTTCAGTAGCTCTTCCGGTGGGAAGAAATCTCGACGCTCATTGGTCATGTGTGTTGTCCGGCCCAGCTGGCAGTAGACGCACGAGTAGTTACAGGTCTTGAAGGGGATGGGATTGACTCCCAGAGAGCGACCAAGCCGTCGTGAAGGAACCGGTCCGTAGACCCGTCTCATTGTATGCGCTCCCACATATCCCGTATCCTCTTCGATACCGCTCCTTCAGAGAACTCGGTCACCGGCAGACCTGCGACCATAGCCGCGGTGACCAAAGAATCATAGGGGATCTTGCCAACGATCTCCACGCCGCGCTGCTGGCAGAACGCCGCAATGCGGTCGCTGTTCTTCTCACTCAGGTCGTACTTGTTGATGCAGACAACTGAGCCAATCCCAAAGTGTGTGGCTACATCCAGGATTCGCTCGAGGTCGTGCAGGCCGGATAGTGTGGGCTCGGTAACGATAAGTGCGAGGTCCACACCGGTCAAGGATGCGATTACCGGGCAGCCGATGCCGGGCGCACCGTCAATCAAGATGAGATCGCACCCGTCCCGCTCGGCGACCTCCCGCGCCAGCTCTCTCACAACCGTAACCAGTTTCCCGGACGCCTCTTCCGCAGTATTGAGCTGCGCATGCACCATCGGGCCGTACTTCGTGGTTGAGACGAAGGCGTACCCGGAGACGCGTTCCTGTAGCGAAAGCGCCTCCTGCGGACACGTGTAGACGCACGCGCCGCAGCCTTCGCAGCGTGCGGGATTTACCGCGTAGCCTGAATCCTCTGTCGACACGATGGCATTGAATCTGCAGGTCTCCGCGCACGTGCCGCACTCGGTACACAGCGATTTGTCCATGACAGCGACCTTTAGTCCTTTGAATTCCTGCTGCCGTTCCAGTTCAGGATGCAGCAGCAGATGCAAATCAGGCGCATCAACATCACAGTCTGCAATAACTTTGTTCTCCGCGAGGACCGCGAACGCGCCTACAAGCGTGGTCTTGCCCGTGCCGCCCTTGCCGCTGATTACCGTGAGTTGTTTCATTGCTCGCGCTCCTTTTCCTGCTCCTCCGCAACCTGCTTCATCAGCGCGGCAAATCGATCCTGCCATTCAGGTAGCTGTTTTATAAAGGGCACACCCTCGGAATAGCACTCCGCAATTAGTTTATCATGCGGGATCTCAAGCAGCATCGGTAAGCCCTCGCTCTCGCAATACGCATAAACGCCTCGATCGCCGATCCCCGCTTTGTTGACCACCACACCACAGGGGATTGCGAGCATGCGGAGCACAGCAACCGCAAGCTTCAAATCATAGAGCCCGAACGGTGTGGGCTCAGTCACGAGGATACAGTAATCACTGCCCTGCACCGCTGCAATCACCGGGCAGGCAGTCCCCGGGGGGACGTCAATAATCACGGTCTTTTCTGGATCGATCTCCGCTTTTACCTGATCGATCAGGGGTGTCGCCATGATTTCACCGATATTCAGCAGCCCGTACACCAGCTCTATGCTGCCGTCGCCACTCCGCCCCTTCTTGATCACCCCGATCTCACGTGGCTGCTCACTGATCGCGTCCTGCGGGCAGACCAGGGAGCACAAGCCACAACCGTGACAGAGTCCCGGAAAGACCATCACCTCCTTCTGCGGCACGACAACGAGTGCGTTGTATTCACAAGCAGACGCGCACTTCCCGCAGAAATCACACCGCGCGTAATTGATCGCGGGCACCAGTGTATACGCGGACTTCGTCTCACGAATCACGGGATTCAGGAAGAGGTGTGAATTCGGCTCTTCGACATCGCAATCGAGCAATTGCACCTCTTCATCGCTCAGCGACAGGGCGAGGTTAACGGCAACGGTGGTCTTGCCCGTGCCGCCCTTACCGCTCGCTACTGAGATAATCATCACTTCTTCACGTTCTAACTAACTAACTAACTAATTGACGCTCTGGCGTTGGAAGCGCTTAATTTAATGTCGGTGCTCTTTACACGCATTGCTCTCGCAGGCCTCGATAAGCGCGCCCGCCTGAAACGCTCTGATTGCGTCTTCTACCGTGCCACGGGCACCAACGTAGACCTCGATCCCGAACTGCTCAAAAGCGGCGATCGCACGCGGTCCCAAGCCTGAGCAGAGCAGTACCGCCGCACCTGCCGCTGCAACGAGCTCCGGGGTGTTCTCGACGCCGCCGAAATGCTCGCCTGTATTCTGCATAACCGTCACCTCGTTATTCGCCATGTCCACGACAGTGAATGTCGGTGCGCGTCCGAAATGCTCGCTTACTAGTGCATTCAATCCACCAGATCCCAACGTGGGAATACAGAGTTTCATATCCCGTTTATCCCCCTACCTTCTCTTCTCTTCTTACTCTTATAATCGTCCAGAGCCGCGTGGAGCGTGTTCGCGGCAAGCAGAGCGCAATGGATGTTCTCCTCGGGCAAACCGCCCAGAACAGCCAAAACGTCACTGTCCGTTATCCGTGAGGCTGCGGCCACGGTCTTTCCTTTCACCAGTTCGGTGATGACGCTGCCGCAGGCCGTGGAAGCGCCGCAGCCGTCGGTGAGGAATTTACAATCCACGATCGTATCGCCCGCTACGTTCAGGTGTATCTGCACGGTATCACCACACGGGCCTGTTACTCTGGCAGCACCGTCAGGATTTCGCAACTCGCCGACGTTCTTCGGGTTGTACGCGTCCGCAAGCGTCCGTTCTGTGTATACCGCGCTCTCTTCCTTCCGAATCGTCTCATCTATGCCCGCTACAAACTCGTCAAAATCAGAAACGTCCTTACTCCTGATGCTCGCTCCTTCCTTCTGGCGCTCTTTCGTCATCTCAACTCACTTAGCCACTACCATCCCTTCACTCACGTAACGCTGTCCTGCTACAGCAATAGTTCTAAGGCAAAAAGAAAAAAGAATAAATGGGGAAGAGCCGGTTTACCTTACTACTTCAGCTCTTCCAGGCGCTTCTTTATCTGCGTTAACTGGTCGCCAAGCATCTGCGCCTGCGATTCAAGCAGTTCGATCTCCTGCTCTTTCGACAGTGCGGGCATGCCTGCCTGTGCCGGTGTCAGCCCAAACGGCACGCCTACCCGAGCTGCTGCTGGCGCTTGCTGCTGCAGCCACGATGCAAACTGAGGCATCTGCCCGGTCTGCGTGAGATACTGTGCGCCAGGCGGCATTCCGGTTGGACTCCGATCAGCCCAGCCTGGCGAGTAACCAAACCGCATCCAGCCTGGCAAGCCAGTCAGGTAATACATATTTCTCCTTCTATAGCCACCCATTTCTTCTTTGCCTCCTAAACTGGTTTTACAACCATTACAAACCGTCTCTCTCCCTTCTCTCTCTCTCACTCAGTCAGGGCCTCGCCATTTTAGACCCGCATTTGGGGCAGGTTTGCTCGTAACAGGGTACCCCAACTTGATGTGGCATGGTATAGCCACACTGCGGGCATCGGCATTCCCCGCCGGGGCCCAAACCACTGCCACCCATGCGGCCTCGACCCTGACCACCTCGTCCTATTCCTTGGCCTCGTCCGCCACCACGGCCCATGCCACTCATCTTACCAGAGCCACCTCCCGTAGGGCGCGCCGTAATATGGTATGGGGTATGCTGCAGGCGCTATTGGTCCGTACATGCCGGTCCACCACCCTCGGGGAAGCCAGGGGAAGTTCCGACAGAATGGATAGGGATTGCCCATGCCCCTTCCGGGTCCGAACCCTGACAAAAATCCTCTTCCACGTCCCATTCCTCTTCCTCGCGGCATATTCATCCCTCCTTCTTCAATTCTGCTATCCGCTTCTTCACCTCTTCCAGATTCTTCTCCAGCGACTCCACGATCGTTGAGAGCTGCTCGATGTCCTCGTCTTTTGCTTTAGTAGGTACGGCGGGTGTTTGCTGCGGTTGCTGTGGCGCTGGTTGCTGCATGCCGAGCCCCATACCGCGGCCCATGCCTCTGCCGCCGCCTCGTCTGCCACCGAGACCCATACCGGGTCCGCTGCCGGCACCAGCGCCCATACCAGCATGAGCAACTACGGTTGCCGTGCCTGCTTCGGCGAGCTTACCCGTTTGGTACAGCTCAATCGCGTCCTTCACCGTGCCGTATGCGCCCGTTGCGATCTTCACGCCGGCCGTCGAGAGCACCTGGAATGCGTTGGGGCCCATGTTGCCGGAGATCACCACGTCGACGCCTTCATTCACCATAGCTTGAGCCGCCTGGATGCCCGCACCTCCCGGTGCGTTCAGAGCAGCATTCGGCACCGCCTCGAACGCCATCGTCGCTGGATCAACGATCACGAAATACTGACTGCGTCCAAAGCGCGGGTCTACCTGCGCGTCCAATCGATCCGCGACTGCGGTTACACAGATTTTCATCTCTTCAGTTCACTTGCTCCATATGAATATATATTCAATCCCCTATATAAAGTTACGTCTGCTCCACGCCGGCTCCGCCTTCCACGAATGTGCGGATGTTCTGCACGATCAGCGCAAACGCTTCGCTCACTTTCGAGTCCTTTTGCATGACAAACGGTGTGCCGCTGTCAGCGGCTTCGACCATATTCGGGTCCAGCGGGACTCGCCCGAGGAACGGAACGCCCAGTTCCTGAGCCGCTCGCTCCCCGCCGCCGTACTTGAAGATATTAATCTCGTGGCCGCAGTGCGGGCAAACAAATCCGCTCATATTCTCCACGATCCCGATGACCGGCACGTTCAGTACGCCTGAGAAATTGACGGCCTTGCGTGAATCCAGAAGCGCGAGATCCTGCGGTGTGGTCACGATGATCGACCCATCAACCTTCTTGAGCAACTGCGCGACGCTGAGCGGCTCGTCACCGGTGCCCGGTGGGAGATCGATGATCAGGTAATCCATATTCCCCCAATCGACCTCCGAGAGGAACTGACGTATCGCATTCATCTTCATCGGCCCGCGCCAGATGACCGGTGAATCGCGATCGGGTAACAAGAACCCAATCGACATGGCTCGCAATCGCGGTGTTACCAGTATCGGCTTGATCATATCCCCCGAGATCTCCGGTCTTTGGTCCTCGATCCCCAGGATCTTCGGAATGTCCGGCCCGTGGATGTCCGCATCCATAAGCCCCACTTCCAGGCCCTGCATACCGAGTGCGAACGCGAGATTCGCCGCCACTGTTGTTTTCCCCACGCCGCCCTTGCCGCTCATCACCATGATCTTATACTTGACCTTCGCCATGCTCGTGGCAACGGCATCTTCTTGCTGTTGCTTCTTTTCCGCTCTTTTCTCTTCACTCATCTATATGGTATCACCCCTAACCAGACCTTAACCGTACCTTAAAGTAATCCTTTTCGCCCGTGCCGACCCGCACGCCAGCCAGGGGGCAGCGCGGGAGCAGGTACGTGAACCTCCTCCTTCGTGAGTACGTAATCGCCACCTTCGATCCGAATAGCTTTTCCCTCAATGAATGCTTCCGCGATCTTCCGATGCGCTTCACTCACTATCCGATGGAAGGTCGGCTGTGAGACGCCCATGCGCTTCGCTGCTTCCTCCTGGCTCAGTCCGAGCTGGTCTTTCAAGCGAATGCTCTCCAGTTCCTCGAGCTTCAGGACGATCTCCTTGAGCGTGGATCGGGAGCTGAGCTCATCGCCGCGCGGTCCGACCCGTGGTTCGAAGTAGCGATACTGAGGTTGAAAGCCGACGCATCGGCATCGTCTTCGGCCTGGCATAGTAAGGTATAGTAACGTATAGGCGCTATCTGAATATATATTCGCACAGCAAGCAGGTAACGGTTTGGAGGCTCCCTTGCTCGCCACCGCGCGTGCGCCAGAGCTGGCACTTACGCACTCGCCGTTAGTTACCGTGAAAGCTTCTTATGGCAGAGCGCTTGGTATACTAACTAACAGGGTAGAGAGAATTACGCGATGTCACGAAGCAGTAAACCGAAGCGCATTGAGCTCGAATGTCCGCGGTGCTGGGTTGCGTTGCAGCAGGAAGAGGTGGAGGTTCGGGGGCGGCCGAACGTTATCATCGACGTGTGCCCCACCTGTGGTGGGATCTGGCTGGACTCGGGGGAATTGAACAGGCTCCTGCGAGACAGAAAGCTCTCAGATTATCTCACCAAGCATATCGGGACCCAGAGCAAGAGCCAACTGGTTTGCCCCAGTTGTGGCTGGTTGATGGACATCGAGACCGCAGAGGACGTGGACGTGGATGTCTGCCTGAACTGTGGCGGCGTCTGGCTCGATGCGGGTGAGCTGGAGAAGCTGAAGGCGATCTCGAACGAGGGCTTTGAGGGTGACGAGCGCGTGAAAGAGGAAGAGCGGTGGGAAGAGCTGATGCAGCGGGGGCGAGAATCAGCACTCGCTGGGCTCTTGAGACGGTTAGCGCGCCGGTAAACGCAGGAGATGGCAGAGCCTCACCATCCGGACTCCTCGACCCGTAATCGCTCGATGATCTCGTCGATAACCGCTCTCAAATTCCGCTGATTATCAAAGTCTGGCATCGTTAGCGTGCTCAGCTTCGCCGCGCGGATCAGCGCAATGAGATTGTCAAGCGCGCGCTCCACATCGTCAACGATGCTCACGGTCGCATACCGGGACGTGCGTGAGAACGGGTTCAGATCAACTGAGATCACTCGCTTGCCCATCTTGATGAGCGCTTCACAGCGATCGCCGTCCTCCAGGGGGGTGAACACGACGTCCGCGGCATAGATGCCTGCCGTATCAGCACGTGCACGTGCGTGCGCGATACCCGGAATGCGCGCCTCCGCCTCGCGACCCAGAACGTTCGTGGCGCCCAGCCGCTCCAGATGCTCCACTATCCGTCGCACGCGCTCTTCAGTCCAGTAAAAAATATTGACCTCCAGTGGTGCGGGTATACGCGCGCCTAGGGCGATGAGCTTCTCGGGCACCAGCGCGGCAACATTGCCGTTTACTGAGATCACCGGCTTCTCCGCCGTCAATAACAGCGCCGCGGCAGCCTCCGTCGCTCTCATCGCCGCCGGTAATGTTCGCTCGCCGATCAGGTAGTCGAACGCCTCGCCGCGACCGTGCGCAATCAGACCCTGCTTGCTCGTTATGCCCGCTTCGATGCCCGCAACGATCTTCTCGCGTTTTTGCAGCGATTTATAACGCGGGTGTGATTCCGGAATGGTAACCATTGGACTATCCTTTTCAATTTGCTCGTTAAAAAGGGGTTACTTACCGCGGCATCAGCGGATAGAATAGAATCCCCGGGAATACCGTGGTATGAATCTCAGCCTGCAAAAACGTGTTCAAATACCGAACGAATGAGGAACGTTGCGTGAACTCGGGTATTGTGTGTGGAGTTCTAAGGCTCGCTATCTATATCCTGCGTATAGAAATTTCGCGCTTCTTCGGCATGATCTGGCGGAGAATCGCCTTGAATTGCGCGTCGTCGATCTTGCTCTTGATTCTACCGGACTGCGCGAGTGCTATGAGCTGCGCCTCCAGCTGCTCGGCCAGCTCCGGCTTGGCCATCCGGATGGTATTCAACCGCTCTCGTGCTTCTGCCGTGAGGATCTGCCGCAGAATATTCTTTTTGAGCTCCTCGAGCTCCTGTCGCCGTTGATCCTCCGAGACTGCTGCTTCCTGCTCCTGCTGCATCTGCGCCATCTTCTGCCTTCGGATCGCAGCTAGCTCCTCCTCGTCTGCCATCTTCCCTTTTCTCTCACTCACTCCTTCTTCGGCGTCTCGGTTCCCGTCCGCAGCAGCTTCAGCTCATGTGCCGTGTTATCAAGGAAGCTCATACCTTCGGCCGAGATCTTCCGGCCGCGCTTGGTCTTCGTTACGTACCCTGCACGCTCTAACTGCATGAGTACCTCGCGAATGATCTTCCCGGAAGCCTCCCGGAACCGCTCTTTCTTCGTGCCCCTGTTTACTCTGCTACCGTAATAGGTACGAAGTCGTGCGACGCCGACCGGGCCATGGAGATAAATCTGTCTGAGCACTGAGGCACAGCGTACCCACCACCAGTCTGGATTGTCGGGTGGGAGCTCCTTATTCGCACCCCGTTTCACATTCACACTCCATTTTGGGGGCGTAATAGCCTTGTTCTTTTTCAGCTTCTCGCCCACCAGCTTCACCAGCTGATCCGGTGACACGTCGTATACCGTCGTCATCTTCGTCTACCCATTTATATGCCACCATCACATAAAAGTTTCTGTAATATAAGGGTTCGCGAGCTCGAGCACGGAGAGCGGGTAAATGGAGGTCAAGATCGGTCTGGAATGCCATGCGCAACTGCTTACGAAGTCTAAATTATTCTGCTCCTGCTCCACCGATTATCAGGGCGCAGAGCCGAATACGCACGTCTGTGCGACCTGTCTGGGCCTCCCGGGCGCCTTGCCCGTGGTGAATCGGCGTGCGGTACGCTACGGGATCAAAATTGCGCTCGCGCTGGGCTGCCGCGTGCAGCCGGAGATTATCTTCTACCGCAAGAATTACTATTACCCTGATCTCCCGCGTGGGTTCCAGATTACGCAGTACGACTTTCCCATCGCCTTCGATGGTTTGGTGCGAATAGCGACCGGTGAGGATGATGGCAGCAAGGAGCGGGAGATTCGTATCAGACGGGTGCATATGGAGGAGGATCCCGGGCGGCTGGTCTACCGGGGCACGATCGATACCGCCACCTACGCGCTGGTCGATTATAACCGATCAGGCATCCCGCTCGTCGAGATCGTTACGGAGCCGGACTTGAAGTCGCCGAAAGAGGCACGTGCTTATCTGAACAAGCTCCGGAGCATTCTGGAGTATCTGGACGTCTTTGACGGCGATCTGGAAGGCTCGATGCGCGTCGATGCGAACATCTCGATCGAGGGCGGCCAACGTGCAGAGGTAAAAAATATCTCCTCGTTTAAGGGTGTGGAGCGCGCGCTGCTCTTCGAGATCACGCGGCAGAAGAATATGCTGCGCCGCGGGCTCACCGTGCAGCAGGAGACGCGGCACTATGATGAGGTACGCGGCATCACGCTCTCCATGCGGACGAAGGAGTTTGAGCATGATTACCGCTACTTCCCTGAGCCCGACCTCGTCCCGATCCGTATAGCGCCCTATATCGATGACGTCCGAACGGAGATCCCGGAATTACCGGACGAGAAGAAGCAGCGGTTCATGGCGCAGTACGGGGTAACGCGAGAGCATGCGAATGCGCTCACTTACGACCTCCATATCGCGGACTATTTCGAAGCGGTCGCAGCCACGATCGAGCCGAGATTGAGTGCGACCTGGATCGCGGACGTCCTGAAAGGCGAGTTGAATTATCGGTCTCTCGCCATGAGGGAGGCAGTTACCAGAATCACACCCGAGCATTTCATGGTCATTCTGACGGAGTTGAAGAAGGGCGTGATCACCGAACGGGGCGCGACGGAGATCATCCGTGAGATGCTCGACCACGGCGGCTCACCGGGCGAGATAATCGAGCAGAAAGGCCTGGGCAGCGTCGGCGGCGACGAGCTTGCTAACGCGATCGAAGCGGTACTCACGGAGCACGAAGCTGCCGTGCAGGATTACCAGGCGGGCAAGCAAGCGGCCTTGAACTTCCTCGTCGGGCAGGTGATGAAGCAGACCCGCGGGCGGTCAGAGCCGAAAGAAGTGCGTACACGGCTCGAAGCGCGCTTGAAGTACTAAGTAAGCTAAAATAAAGAAAAAAACGGAAGAGATTTCGAGTGATTATCTCTTCCGCAGTCAGTCGTATGCTCAGGTGCAGCGATCGGGGTAAACACGCGACATTCTCAACGCGGTGAGAAGGCCTTTATACCTCCTAGGATCTGGTTCACTGAAAGGACTGAGTGCGTTTTGAACCTTATGTAGAGGGCATATTTTTCTGTTCCTATGAAGACCTCCTGGGCAGTCCCCTCCATGATAGCATATCCTGCGCGCTTGCCCGGCTTTTCGTCTTCTCTCTTCTCTGAAAAACACCTTACCCCATCTAGATATTCGTTCTGATCCTATTCATATTTTTCCCCCTCACCGTTCACATCAAGCGACATCCATCTCTTCGTGCCTTCCTCAGCACATGGTTACGCGTCGT
>Ga0265594_1002118_pt1 | contig 14583 bp, 12 predicted proteins | sample saktaG_11_FD_190147 | JGI IMG/M metagenome (GOLD analysis project Ga0265594, IMG submission 190147) | Saline water microbial communities from Sakinaw Lake, British Columbia, Canada - sak_2011_5_24_80m | ecosystem: Environmental > Aquatic > Non-marine Saline and Alkaline > Saline ... | reverse complement strand
TAATGTCCGAATGTATTTATTTAAAAATTCGACAAAATCACTAAATGTAAGCTTGTTCACTAACAAAGCATCTAAATTGTCCCTGTGATAGTTAATAACAATCGAAGGGTCTATTCCTAATATTTCCGCAACGTTCGAATAGACCTTTTTCCAGTCGGTAAAAGTAATAACACTACCTACATCGAATATAATCACTTTAATCATAAAAACAATTTTATCATGGTTTATTTTTATAACACTCTTTTAAAATTAAAAGTAGTGGTTTAATAGGTAATCAATATCTTCTTTCTTTTTCCAGAACTTCTTCATTTTGGGCAACATTTTGGCATGCATAGCATTATATGATTTGCCGTCGGTTTTAAAAATTTTTTGATACGGTTTCCAACTCTCAATCACTAAATTAAAAACTTCTGAAACGTTCCATATGTTCTCCAAGCCTTTATCTCTAACTCTGGTATTCTTGTCGATATAGTCAAAAAACATAAAATGAAGCATTTCATGAACTATTATGGCAATATTAAAATTTAAATCTTTATTTAATCCGGAAAAATAAAATGTCTTCTTTTTAATGTTTTTGGGATACATTTCAAACGCGCTGGCAAATCCTATGTATTTTCCTTTGGGCCAAGGATTATTTTTAAAAATTCTATCCACCAGCCGAAAATAATCCTTTGCCGCCTTTTGCCATCCTTTCTTGATCCTGTCGGTATTTTGGACTATTTCTTTTTTGTGTAAAATAAACGTATTTTTCACATACGCCTTCACTATTTTTGTTTTCTGTTTCTCGGAAAATCGACTTTTTAAAATATAGTGTAATTCTCGAGGCAAAAACATTTTTAATATTTTCGGATCTCCAGCGGTATATCTGTATTTATTAAAAAGGATATAATTTTTTATATCTTCTTGCGGGTCTATCACGAATTTTACTTTTGGGTTGGGCATAAATATTTTTATAAAATTTCTATCTCGTGCTATTCTACCAAAAAATCGCCTCCTTGGCGATTCTAATTCGCTGGGGCTATGGAACGATGTTGGAACCTTTTTGGCCCTGGAAAGTTAGTATATCTAATATTAGATATAAGAGATTATTTGTAATAATCATCTTTAGCTTCCTCTGGTTCTTCAAGAGTATTATAGTCAACCGTAATTTCTTCTCCTGCTTTAATATCGTGCAAAGCATAGTAGTCATAATTGCGATGATAAGCATTGGGTATCTTTGAATGATTAAGATACCAGCCAATCTCCATACAACCAAAATCTCTTGGGCATATTAACGTTTCACTCCTATCTATACAATACTGTTTAAAAAACTCGGGAACATCTTCTTTCTTCCTGGGAACAGATTTATCAGTTATTCTTGCCTCACTACCAAAGAACCTTAAATAAGTCTCTGCCTTAATATCGTGAACTGCAAAAACACCTATACCGTGTTCGGCAGGCTTAAGAATAAACGAAAACTCTGTTGTTTTGTTTTCCATATCATTATTTTATCATCAAAAAGTCATAACGTCTACGATGAGTATAAAAATAACCCGCGTAAAATCGGGTTATTTTAATTTGTTGGAGCTATGGAACGATGTTGGAACCTTTTTGATTAATAAATAATCACCTAAATGAAATAAAATAGGGAGAAATAATGGTTTGGCTAATTAATAGCTAGACTAATATCCCTCCCGCCTTTCTAAAAAAATTTGATGAAAATAAGATAGATTATAATAGTCTGAAGAATTCAGCGCTGTCATTTTGGAATTCTTCAATATGACTACTTTCAACTACCCTATATGGTAAAAAATAGTTGCTCTACTCAACAACTCCGAGGACTTTATTTTAAGCTAGCCCCCCAGCTCACGCACAAATCTATACTTATGATATTGCCCGATAGTTGCTTTCATTTCTTTTTCATAATCTTCTGACAGAAAATATTCTTTACCATTCATCTTGGTTAAAGTTAAAGAAAAAATAAATTAATCTCATCCCAACAATCCTCCTTTCATTAAAAATGAATATCCCGCCTATTGTATTAGCTTTCGGTTAGCTTACAACAGGACTTCAACCCACCTTCTAGCAGAATAAATCATCATTTTATTCCTCCTTTTATTAAAATATCAAGTTTCAAGTTGCCTAAGTAAACCTAGAATTATTATATTCTATTCATATAAAATGTCAATCGAGTTTATATATTTAAATATTAATACTTTGGGGCTATGGAACGATGTTGGAACCTTTTTAACCAAAATATCACGAATCTAAGTCTAAAGTATCAAGATTTCTGAACTTTTTTCTTAAAATTAAAAGCCACAACTTGTTATATCTAATTCTCTTAAATTACTATTTTCATTATATAGTATTGTCCAGACTTTATCAGATGATTTTTCGTAAGCTTTATCATAATCAATATGACAATGAAAACTTAGAAATTTTGCGTATTCAGCATTAATCCAATCATCATATATAGGCTTTGAAGAAAGCCCTACTAATGGTAAAGAATTTACCTCTAAATATTTTTTTCCTTCGTACATGATATATTTTGGGGTTCTATTTCTTAAACTTTCTCTATAAAAAACCTTTGCAATTAATTCATTAAATTGTATCGGATGAAGCGAAATCTTTTTAATTCTTTCAAAAATATCGCCAAAATATTGCTTTTGAGTATTATTATCTTGCAAACAAGCTATAATTCCAACTTCCCCAATTCTAATAGCAACCGCCATAGAAGGATGATCTCTATAATCAAAATTTAACTTCTCTATATTGTACTTTTGAAGTTTGAATATAAAAATAGACCATGGATAAGGTTTATGAAACATCACTTTATTTCTTGCTGCTTGTAGGAAAAGATGGCATGCTTTATATCCTTGAATAAATTTATCATCTATTATCGTACCACCTTTTTTATCGCTTCGATCAAATAAAAATCTTCCTTCCATATAAAAAATTGCATAATAAACTTTTTGTATCCATAAAAATATCTTCTCTTCAGATAATTTGCTAAATTTGTCGAATCCATCATTTGAAGCTTTTTTAATAAGATTTTCTATGTTACTAAGGAGAATATTATTGCATCCTTTACAACAAGAAATCATTGCTTGTCTATATGAAACACTAGTTCTATTTAAAAGAATTAATTGATTATTCCATAAATTAAATCTCCTAAGAAGCCATTCTGAAAAAATATGTTCTTTTGAGCAATTAAGTCTATTTAATTTAACGCCACATAAAAAACAATGATCTTTTTTTATAGATCTATTTTGAATTTGATCATATTCATGTATAGACAGTGGGGGCATAATTTTTGTTGATATTTCTATGGGGGACGTGGATTCGAACCATTCAGATTAATCTATTATCCCTTATAAGTTTATCCGATAAAGAATTGTCTTGGCGGGATAGTTGGGTCAAGTGCTAAGTGATACAAGATATCATAAGGCTTTCTTGGAGTTTTGAATAGGACGAAATTTGATGCATGTGGATCACCATAAAAATATTTAAATCAGACATCTATGAAAGATCTATTTTGTTCCAAAAAATGTATAAGTTTGTCATTTATTCTTTCTATTTCCGATAATTCTGGAAACCCTCTCCCCCCTCTCACAAGTGAATAAATAACATCTCCTGGGTTATAATATTCTTTACTCTAAACAGCGAGGATTCTTTTTATTCTCCTAATAGCCGATAACATATTCCTTTGCCCTTGGCCCACAGGATAATAGACTGGATAAACATTGAAGGCAATATTTTCTATTTTCAATATCTCCGATTGAATCCCTTTATATTTACTTACTACAATCGGCTTATTCAATACAACGGAGCTAACTTGATTTCCAAAAAGGACAATCTTTTTTGGTCGAATTAGAAAAATTTCCTTTTTGGTATTTTCAAGGTACTTTTTGAAAATACTGTTTGGAAGAGGCCGAGCATCATCCTGAGTGCATTTTGCTAAATTTGTTATGTATACTTTATTTTCTGCAAGTTCGCGATAAATCGCTTCTGCAAAATTTTCAGTCCATTCTTCGGCTCGAAGAATTTGAGTCAACTTATAATTAGCGCCAGATAAAAGTTTTAATTTATATAATAATCCCCAAATATTTTTTGTTCCCAACCAAGGGGCACGTAATCCAGACCATTTTGAATATGCGGCTACATTTTTCCCTGTCGGATTCATAAATATAAACATGATATTCGGACTACTGACACAACCCGCACCATAAATAGGTGCCAATTTAGATGATCCGAAAATCAACTGCAATTTATCTATTTCTGGATGTAATTCGGTTATTTGCATAGATTTATTTTGTTGAACTTGATTCGATTTCCAGAGAAGGTATGGATCTTGGATGCCCAAGGCCTATTATAAAAATAGCTTCAAAATCGGCTCTCCGGCCTTACTCGATATCACTCGAGCATACCGATAATAAATTGTCGTGGCGGGACAGTCGGGTTAAATACTAATTATTTAAAGGCGTTTTGATGGTTTTTGTAAACTCATAGGCCGAGGCACGTGGATCGGAGACATGATGTCGTAGTTAAGATTTTAGCCACCTTTTTTTTATCGTATTTGATAAATTGATCGGCCAACTTAAATGGTTTAGTAAATCAGCTTCCGTTAATAAAAGTTCCTCGGCGTTAATATTAAATCTTTTAGCAGTTTCAATTAATTTGTGTATTTTTTCATCTGTAAATCCCCACCGATACTTTAACGCTTTAAAATATTCGCTTTTCATTACGTTTTGTTTTTCCAAATTAAAAAATTCACCGACATCTTTTACCATTTCAACCCCTACTTCATCTGGTCTTGTTACTCTACGTCTTCCAAAAGATTTGCAAATATCCTGAGGTGTTAATTCTATTTTACCTTCACTTCTGAGTTGATGATATAATTTAATAAATTCTAAAATGCAGATTAATATTTCAAATGGTGCAGGCTCAATTAAGCGATCTGAAAGTGACTTAATTAAATACTTATCTTCAAATTTTTTACCCTTGCTTTTGTTACAGGTTTTACAAAGTAACGCAATATTGTGCTCGTCAGACGAACCACCTTTTGACCAAGGGATAACGTGGTCAAATTCTATATTTTCGTCTTTAACTGAATTTCCACAATTTGCGCATATTTGATTATCTCTTTTTAAAACTCGGAACTGCGTCGTTCTAGTAATTTTTCTGCCTATATTTCTCAATTCTTTTGTTTCTGTAAACGGTTCTGCAGTATAAAATACAGGACAATCATGCCCAAAAATCCTACAACTTTTTTCGGTAGGCTTTCGACTAATTGGAAAATCTTCTACTATTGGTCCGAATGGACAATATTTAATCTCCCAGCACGGTTTACAAACAGCTTTAACTCGTTTTTTCCAATCAATTTTTTCTCCCCAAATTTGTATCGGACCCATTTCTTTTCTTTTCATATAAACTTATATAAAAAATTTATTATCTCCGAATGAGCCACTCGGATTGCTCCGATACTTAGTTCTCTTGGCGGTGTCTTTTGGACGAAGTTAGAACTTTCTTTGATCAAAATCCGCTTGCGGATTTTGAATAAATCCCGCCCAGCGTTTTCGTTCGCCTTTGCTTCGCTTTGGCGAGCAAAACAGGAAAATTTTCTCTATATTTTTTAATCGCGCGCCGCCAAAATTTTTTTCAATTAAGGAAAAGAAAATTTCTCTGTTTTGCCTTCCTCTTAACAGAGGAATTGCGGAAACGCTCCCACCCCATAGTCCGCCTTCGGCAGACTGGCAAACTGGCAAAAATTCCTTTTCCCAAACCCTTTTCCTTTTTGTCCGTTTGCTTTTCGGGCTTCGTCCAATTTATTTGCGGGGCTACAAATTCAAAGGACGGTGGGTGGAGTTATTTCTTTTGCTTATTTTTTTCTTTTTCTCTTTCAACAACAAAATCATACGTCTTTTTGAATTCGTAAATATTCAAAATCTTTTCCATATCAGGATTTTCTCCAATTTGTCTTTCTATCATCCATTTGGAATCTGGATATTTTTGAAAATAATCCTTCAACTTTACATTTTCAACATGCGTAATTCGTAAATAATATATTGAGCTACTTTCACTATCTTGATTTTCAACTTTTACAATATCTTTTGGTTTAAGAAATTTATACCGATCATCGCATTCATAGATAGCATAAAGCATTTCATTACCATGCTTCAACATACTAAAATCCTGATCACTAAATTTCACTCCTTTTTTCTCGTAAATTTTGCCTGTTATAGGATCTGGAAAAGATTTTGGAAATTTATCTATTCGTTTGTAATCTTTTATAGACTGAAAATTTTTTACAATTTCCATATATTCATAAGTTCCAGCAATAGGTCCAAATCGAGAGTCAAAATCTACAAATATATGGGGAAATTTGTGCCATGAATCACCTTTATCGTCTATCACCAGCATTTCATTATATCTAATAAGACCATTCCTGATAAAAGTGGCCTGATTGCGCCGTGGTAAATTTTCCCAAAAGTTTTCTATTTTATCACGATCGGTTTGTTGCTTGTTTCTATCCTCTTGAGAATCACTTTCTCGAAATATCAGATTCACAGCGTCTGTATAGTCGTACTCTTTCTTTTCGGTATCGATATAAGCAAAGTTTTTATACAAAGAAACGATTAGACCACTAGGATGATATTCAACCGCTCTGTATTCACACCACCTAGGGCGTTCTTCAAAATCTTTATACTCCGCTTTGTATGGGTAATTTAAATCTTTTGAGTCCCGTAAGAGTACCGATTTATAAAAATTATGACCATCTCCTAAAATTCGATAAAGTTTATTTTTATTAACCACGACCTGTCGTATTTCGGTAGCTCTTGATCGTCGTTTGCTAACTAATGAAACACCGAAGAAAGTAAATAATGTACGATCGTTCTTAGGAAGATGAAGCATATCCTCCAGCTCGGCCTTACCCCATAAATAAAATTCCATAACTCCCCTTTTGCGAAGTTCTTCACGAAAAATATCATATGAATCTTTAGAGAAATTTGCGGAGGCAGCCAGGATGTATCCATAAGGCGGATTTTTAGAATCAACATCAACCAAAATTTCTTTTATTCGTTTAGGGCCAATTGTTTTTTCTCTTTTACCTTGAATCATCCATAGATTGCCTTGCATTGGATGTATTTCTTCTTGTTCTTCATCTTCGTCTTTGATAGCAGAGGAATCTTCGTTCACTTTTTCATAGGCACGAACATCAAATCCACTATCGTTTCCGCTTCTTCCGGTAGCTTCAATCGTTAGCCAATCTTTATAGTCGTAAATCAATTCTCGAATCAAATCTTCAAAGCGATGAGGATCTAAATCCTCAAAATGAATTGGTCCATATGTTCTTGTAATTTTCGTTTTCATCATATTTCATATTATTTAAAATCTAAAACATCCCAACCTTTCATCGAGCGATCATAAGAATATTTTGTTTTGCAGTTTATTTTCCAACCCGATTTTTTTCTGCATGGTTTCAAATTAAATAAGGGTGGTGGGTAGATTTAGTATTTTTATTTTAGCCTTTATTCAAAACACTTTCAATATCATTCTCCGGTAAATTGCTGATTTTATCTCTCAATTTTTCAATCCAAGAAGGCACGCCTATTTCATTTGCTAAAACTTTTTTCTTCGTTTCAATAAACAACGCTAATCCTTTTTTCACAGTATTAAATTCTAAATTCTTTTCAAATTCATTTTCAAAACCTAAATATTTTTCCTTTGGCTCGTTATCTGGATAATTTATCTGATTTTCTCCAAATAATTCCAAAATAGATTTGTTTTTCACAATATTACTTTGTTCTTCGTCTGTATTTTCAAGGTGTTTATCCCCATCAAAAATAACATAGCAAGGTACTCCAAATTCAGAATACAGGCGATAAAAACGGTCTATCTCGCTTTTGCTACCACAACGAACAATCGAAATACCCTCTTTTATAAAATCAAAGCCAACTAAATCAAAAAAGTAAGGAAGCAAAAGCGTTTCCGACTGTCCTTCAACCAAAATAATTTTCTTTGCGAAAAATCCCTCGTTGGCTTTTTGCGTATCACCCGTATTCTCGTAAGCATTTTTATAGCGTAAAAACAAATCTTCTTCCGTGCTGTCTATTTTTTGTCTTATTTTTAAATCTTGAACGAAATCGCCAACTTTTGCGTATTTCAAAAAAGTCCCTTTTTCTTTTGTCTTTCTCACAATGAAAACCTCATTAAAATTTCCAGTGGAAAGAAAATTTGGCGAATGTGTAGTATAAAAGACTTGTGTTCCTTCCCTGATTACATTTCCGTTTATATCCTTTTTGTCTTCTGATAATTCCCTTAAAATTTTATAGAAATTTCGTTGTGCTTGTGGATGTAAAAATAATTCTGGTTCGTCAATAAAAATTGGGCTTTTATTCGCCAAATTTAATTCCGAATACGCTTTCAGTATAGCGATTGATATTGAGGCTTGAACGCCCATTCCTAAATTTGACGCTTGAAATTCCATTCCCATGTCCTGTTCTTTCACTAACAATTGCAATGTTTTATAAAAATTCCAAGGATCATATAGACTTAAATCCACAACAAAATCTGATTTTGGGCGATTCAATTGTCTTGCACTTTCCTCCTGTAAAATATTCAAGAATTTATGCATAATTTTTTGCCCGCTTTCGTCTTTTACAGAAAAGAGTAATTTATCTCGTATTATCTGCAACCAATCTTTCAACCACTCTTTTTTTGCTTTTACTACTTTGTTATACTCATAAGTTTCAACAGAAAATTTCTTATTAATCTCCTGTAAAATCCTACCTATAAGTGACCAGCGACTAGACGGAAGATAATCTAATATTTTTCTATCAACTCCAAGATATGCCGAACAATAGTTTTCTCTTATTCCTGATTTACAATTATAAGAATTATTATTATAATTATAAAAAAGTCCTGATTTTATTTCTGTTTCGTTTTTATAGTTAACTACTTCTTTATATTCGCTCAATTCAAGATTATGGCCATCGTCAAAATCTAATCTGATTTTTATCCGATTTTCTTCTTTGCCAAGAAAATGATCTTCCTTACAAACAGAATTAAAAGAAGGATACATCGGACCCAAAAGCCAATTGATAGCATCAAATATATTGCTTTTGCCAGTACTATTTGCGCCAATAAAAGCATTTAATCCTTGCGAAGGCTCAAATTCCAAATGCTTAATGCTTTTATAATTATCAATTGTGATTCTGATAATTTTCATTCTTTTTTATTGAGAAATTACGAAGTCTATTATTTGCCAAATCAACATATTTTTACTTTTCTCCATTTAAATCCAAAAATTTCCAACCTTTCAAATCGTTTGGATTATATTCGTATTTCTCGTTATCGTTGTATCGCCATTGGCCATCCATAGGTATAACAATTCCGCCAAAAAGTTTTTTGCCCTTCTTTTTTTGCTCTTTAATATATTTTGCCAGCCCTTCGGCTCGTTCTTTCGCATTTTCGGCCGTTTGGCCCTTTTTAGTATCCAAAAGCCAAACATCGCCATTTTTCAATCGCACGATAAAATCAACATAAAAAGCTACCTTCTTTACGTATTTATCAACATACGGAACGGCAAAATAATTAACTTCGCCTTGTCCATTCTTAAACCACCATTCAACTTTCTTAGCTTTAGTAAGATAATCAATAAATTCAGTTTCAACTTTACTGTCTTCTTCATAACCGCCGAATAAAGCCGCCTGATTATTTTCGCCATATCTTGAATAATAAGGAAACATTACCGATTTTTTGCAATCCCTCGCTTTATATTTGCTGTTATAACTGATAACTTTCGGAACATTCCAAACCAAATTTTCAATTTCCCTTTCTTCGTCATTTGCCACTACCGTTCTCTTGTATTCTTCCCGTGCCATTACCAATACTTCACTTACTTTTCCGATATTTTCAGAATTCAAAATAACTTTATAAAAAGCGGGGTCATCATTTTCAAATCTCATTACTCGCGTAAAAAATTTATTGAGTGCACTTTTGATACGATCCATTGAGTCAAACGGTGCAAATTCGCCAGTGCTTGCCTTACAAAATAAATCATAATACGTCTGTATTTCCATATCGGGCGAGTGATAATTCATTATTGAATGCTCAATTTCTCTCGCCTTATCAATGTTAATTATTTTGCCGTCAACAATTATTTCGTTTGAAATTTCCGTTTTCTTTGTGTTTAATTTCTTTTTCAAATCTAGTTTTTCAGCTATTTCCATAAAAATCTTGGAAAATTCGCCGGACAATCTCGTTTTTTCTCGTTGTCTCTTGAAATGAATTGACGGTAAATTCAAATCTTTATAAATCTTTTCATTTCTTTTTGCTTCCTGAAAAGTAAAATACTCTTTGGCTATCTCGTCGCCAAGTTTTATTTCACTTATACCAATATTAGTAAAAACATAGGCCTTGTCTAATTTTGGGTGATTCTCGTAATGATGATATTCGGGCATTCTCATAATTCGCCCGACTGTCTGCAGTAGAAATACTTTGCTTGCGGTTTCTCTGAAAATCACGAGTATTTGAGCACGAGGACAATCCCAACCAAGGGCAATGGCCTGTTTGAAAACCAAAACCTCAACCTCATTCGTTCCTTTTTCAATATTTACCAAGTTCGGCGTTTTGTTATCCGCAAGCCAAATCGCCATACGATCATTGTCTTCGGTTATGTCATACTTTCTTTTCAAAATTCTCTGCACATCGGTCAAAATATCTTTATCTAAATCATTTATTCCTTTTTGTAAATTCGGTAATTGAATAAGCAAAAGTGGATTTATGTCGCTTCCTTCGGCTTTGTATGCTTCTAAAAGTTCCCTCCGTTTCTCAATTGCCGCTTCAATTACCATTTCTCGACTGCTTTTGCCGTCCACTTTGAATTTTTGAAACTCCGGATTGATAGCAATTTCTTTTTTGATCATTCCCTCAATAACAACTTTTTCAAAATGTACTTTAATATGGCCGTCAGGATCACGAAATACTGGAGTAGCGGAAACTTCAAGCGTAATTTTTGCGGAAATGTCCGCACGCACTCTTGTTGCGTTTGGACCTAAATTCGTATGGTGACTCTCATCAACAATCAAAATAATTTCTCTACCGGCTTGTTTTGTTTTTTCAACGATATTGGAAAGATTTTTGCCTTTTTCATTGTCACGGATATAAATTCGGTCTTTGTTATAAATCTTTTCCCAGTTTAAAAACAGAATTTCATTTTTACCAATAACATTATTTTGTAAATCCTCAAAATATGAATAGCGAAAAACATTCTCAAAATGCTTTTCCAGCGATTTTTTGCTTTGGTCGTGCAAATCACGAACAGAAATCCAAATGAAAGAAAATTGTTGGCCGTCTTCTCGATCAAGTGGATTTACAAGCCGTTTTAAAAATTCACCGGCCATTATTGTTTTTCCTGAACCAGTCGGGGCTTCAAAAATACAAAGTTTGTTTCCGTCCAATTCCAAAAGTTCGTTGACTTTATTTTTTAACTCTTCAACTTTTTCGTCCTGATATTGTTTTAATTGCAAATTCATTAACATAACTATTTTTTGAAAATTTCCAAATAAATGCGTAAAATAACGGCTGGTATTGGCTTCAAAATATATTTATTTTTCAATCCCTTAAATTCTTTTTCTGGTGTGGCTTCCGTGTAGGAAAAACAATAAATTACAAAATTACCTTTGTGTTTTTCGGCTTCCTTCTTAAAATCTGCTATCGCGTCAATATCAAAAATAACACCTAAAAACTTTTTGCCATTTTGATAAATTTTGAAATCCAATCCCCCGTCAACGGCTAAATCAAAAATATCTTCTTTGATACAAATCATTTCGGCTGACTTGTTCACCAAATCTCGCTTGTTTTTGTCAGTTGAATCAGAACTGACAAAATCGGTTTTGAAGTATTTTAAGTTTCCGCCAAGACCAGCAATTTTTTTGCCTTTTGAATTCTTGTAGCCATTGATAACTTTTTCAACGCGAGGATAACAAACATCGGTACAAATTTTATGTTTTATTTTACTGCCATTGTTATTAATTTCTTCATTATTTGTACATAGAATAAATTTTCTATTACCACCATCTTCATTATTTAATTCTAAAACTGCTTGACCAGTAGTGCCTGAACCAGCAAAAAAATCTAAAATAGTAAGGTTTTCTTTTCCTCCTATTTTAACTATAAATTTTATTAAGTCAGTTGGCTTTGGAGACGAAAAATAAGCATTTGTTCCAAAAAATTCTTCAATCTCTTTCGAGGCCATTTCATTCGTTGCAATGTCGTCAAGCCAAGTATCTACAATTTGACCATCAATCTCTGATAAAAATAATTTTCTGTTGGGACTTCCGTCTTTTGAAACAACAAGTCTATTATCTTTCACGTACTGATCAAATGTTTCTTTTGAGCAACGCCACTTGCCTTTTATACTCCTGCCATCTGGCATTATTATTGAAAATTCCTTGTTAGCCGAACTATCTGGTTGCAGTAAAGGCACTAACCGCCAAATGCCACGAGGGTCATTATCCGAGTTTTTATATGTTTTTTTAATATATTCCGCGCTAAGTGGGATCTTGTTTAATTGCGCAAAAATAATATCTTTTGCGTAGCACAGTATATAGTCATGAACACGAGCAACATTTTTAGATAATCTCGGCGGAGTTTTTGTTCTACGCCATAAAAAATTAGTTATAAAGTTTTGCTCACCAAACACCTCATCACATAAAAGTTTCAACTGTGCGATTTCGTTATCATCAATAGAGATGAATATAATTCCTGTCCTTTTTAATAATTTTTTAGATAAAACTAACCTTTTTTCCATAAAAGAAAGCCATTTTGAATGTCGCCATGGGTCTTCTTTTTCAACAAATTTATGGCCTTTCTTATCAAGAAATGTATCGTTAAAAATAAAATCTTTGTTTCCAGTATTGTATGGCGGATCAATATAGATAACATCAACTTTGTTTTGGTGCGTAAAATTTAAAACAGCAAGCGAGTGATAATTATCTCCCTCAATTAAAAGATTGATTGGCTTGTCTTTGCCATTTTTGATTTCCTTGTTTTTAATTTCTTTCAAAACTGGAAATTGTTTTGGCACAAAATCTTCCGGCACATTTTCCCAATTCACAAAAGCGTCAAGCATTTCTTGCGAGTTCTTTTTATCCCAAATAAGACCGTACTTCTTTTTTTTTAAAGTTTCGAGTTCTGCAACCAATTCTTCTTTTGTATAATCGTCGTATTTTTTATTGGCCATAATTATTACAAGCTAGTTAATTTTCCATGCGCTTTTTGAATTGCTTCACGAACTTTTATTGCCTTGGTAGCTTTTTCTTTCTGAATAATCTTTTCATCAAGAATTTGTTCAATCCCAATTTTCACTGTTTCAAAATATTGCAGACATTCATTTTCACTTAAATCATGAATACCCTTACTCAATATCGCATATAAATCGCGATTTTCTACAAGAAATTCAGGGAGGTAATTTTTTACCATTTTTATTTTATCATTCATTCCTGCTTTAAGATATTCCTTATTTGGAAATTCATTATCATCAGTACACGCTTTTGTATGCGCTTCTTCAATAAGATTTTCAAAAACACGGCGAAGATACACAAATGAACCAATACCTATACCGTGAGCAGCAAGTCCAATTCCACGTGTAAATTCTTTATATTCCTCTCCGCTAAGAATCTTTCTATATGTTTCGACTTGTGGAATTTGAAAATCAGCCACAGAGGGATACTGCCCAACTTTTGTAAAAAAATTACCTGCTTTAAAATAATAAATATGGTAAGCATGAGATTCGTCGCGTGTACACCTATATTCAATTTTAATCAATCCATCGTGTCTTGTAGTCCAACTAGGAATTAAAACATTGTCTGATAGATAATCATATGCTCGAAACACTGTATCCTCCTTATCGCACCAAATACAATATGCGTCTATCGTTTTTTTATTAGACAAAAGCTCATATATTCTTTCTTCAACAACACCGATAGATAAATCAAAATCATGATAAAGGGGCATTTCAAGATGAAACGCCTTTGTCGATACAAAATAAGGATCAAGTTGGATTTCTTTATTTTGTTCTTCTGGCTTTATCATATATAAATTACTTAATTAAATCCTCAATTGAAACGTCTAGTGCTTTAGCTAATTTTGCCATAATAAGCACAGAAGGTTTTCTGATTACATTACTTTCAATTTTTGTTAGGGTCGTATATTTAACACCAGATTTTTTAGCAAAATCCTCTTGCGATAATCCCTGTTTATTCCGATACTTTTTTATATTCCCACCGATGTTTATTTCTATTGTCATATTTTCAATAATTTGATAGTATGATAGTGATATGCTATACTTTCAATATAATGATAACAAATATTTTGATTTCCAGCAATAAATTATTTTCAAGGGAATTCCTTTATGTCATTCGCATTGAATATGGCGAGACAAGGACCATTGCTAAAAATAATAATGAAATCCTGCCGAAAATAAATTGGACGAAGCCCGAAAAGCAAACGGACAAAAAGGAAAAGGGTTTGGGAAAAGGAATTTTTGCCAGTTTGCCAGTCTGCCGAAGGCGGACTATGGGGTGGGAGCGTTTCCGCAAT
>Ga0265594_1002116_pt1 | contig 14597 bp, 19 predicted proteins | sample saktaG_11_FD_190147 | JGI IMG/M metagenome (GOLD analysis project Ga0265594, IMG submission 190147) | Saline water microbial communities from Sakinaw Lake, British Columbia, Canada - sak_2011_5_24_80m | ecosystem: Environmental > Aquatic > Non-marine Saline and Alkaline > Saline ... | reverse complement strand
CGAAAAGGTTGCGGAGGCGTTTGAAAGATTCCTTCCGGCGAAAACAGAGGTTTTGGTGGAAGACCTTGATCCTGAAACAGATGGGGGAGTTTTCACCCAACCCCTGAAATCGGTCACCGCCAAAATAACTCAACCTAAAGTTTGCAAGGATTTTTTAATGAAAGCATTCTCATCCCTAACTGATTCCGAGAAGTCTAAGGTTGTCCGGGAGTTACCTCACAGGGTTGACGATAAATGTAACTTTTTTCTGCGGTTTTCGAAAGCGGATTTTATTGACGGACGATTGAAAATAGGCGAATTGAATGTAGTACACTTCAAGGTCAAGGTCGCGGCATACCCTGCGAAAAAAGAGATTGCCGTGAAAGTATTGAAAGAGTTTTTGGAGTCTTAAAATGAAGGTAGTTAAAAAGGGGGGAAACAGTCAGAGGCTTTTTGCAGGAGAAGGAGTATTGTGCCTGGTAAGCCAGCCTGACGGAGAGTTTTCCCTAATGTTTTATGATTCGAAAGAAGAGTCTGGTGAAGTCCCACATCCTGAAGTTCACCGGTGGGAGTGTGTGAGCAGTAAAATTCTCGTGCCTGCCGTCGAAGTGCTTGAACGCGCCAATGATGGGGATAAGCCTTTAGAGAATGCTGTTTCCGGGATCGGAAGCCTCGCCGAAAAGTTGGCCCGCGCGGACGATAAAAACCTTATGGGAACAAGAATACTTCAGCTCGTACACGCAGATGATGGTTCACTTGAATTCCGCTATCATGCAACATCACTCCCTGAAACTGAGGTTGCACAAATGGGGGGTGACGTAGCCTGCAGTTGGGGGGATTTGAGCGCGCGGGTTTTACCTTTCGCTCAAAGAATCCTCGATGAAACACCCATCTTAGATAAATACGCTCAAACACATGTTATCGAGAGGGTGAATGAACTTCTGGAGGTGGATGATGGCGAATAAGTGTAGTGTTTGCGGGATGAAGATGGGTGGTTTTTTACGGCGCGTTAAGGAGTCCGATAAAGTTGGCGTCTGCGAGAACTGTCGTAAGGAGTCTTTGGATAAGAAGCAGGTGAAGAAGGAGAAGCGGAAGAAGGAGAAGTTTAAGAAAGCGTGGCTTTATGGCAACAGATAAATTATTTTTTGACTTGCTTGTGGGCGAAGCATTTGTTGACGAGCTTGCTGGACTCGGCTTCTCCGGGGCTTGTGTGGGTGGGAAGGAACTTAATGCTCCCAAGGATTTCCAGCTTTTGTGTTCGAAGGTTGTCTCTGATCCTGTTCAGAATAATGCCAGAAACGCATTGAGTGCGAACGACCTGGTTTATTTCGAATTATCTGATGATGTCTCTAACCGGAAGGCTTCGGAGTGTTGGGAGGTTGACGCTTTCATCGTGTCTGCGGATTTCGTGAAAAATTATCGCCCTCTTAGAAAGCCGGCGCTAGACTTCGTGTCCCTTAAGAATATGGGTGAGCGTGGTATCGCCCTAATAATTCCTGTTTCACTGCTCCTTGAGTCGACCGGCTTTTTTCGTGCCAACACTTTGAATTGTTTTAAAAGATTGGTCCGTCTTGCTGGTAAGGCTAAGGTTGATGTGGTATTGGCTTCTGGTGCTAAAGAGAAGTATGGAATTAGGTCTCCGAAGGACCTCATGGCGGTTGGGGTTGCCTTGGGAATCCCTGCGAATGTTGTTGTAAAGACTGTTTCTAACAATCCCTTAAAGATTGTGAATCGGGCTGAGAGCAGAACGGATCCAAACGTGATTCTTCGCGGGCTCACAGTCCTTGAATGGGGGGATCAGAAACCAGTCGACAAAAAGCGGTTGTGGGGTTTTTACTGAGCACTTATTAAATCCATTTTTAGTAAGTATTTAACATGCCTTCAACAATCCACATGCCTTTTCTTGGAAACTCCAGAATCCGAAGTGTGGCTAAATACTTCACTGGCGTTGGAAATATTATGAGCAAGGCATTCCCTTATACTGGGCTCGTCTTAAAGCAGTCTGGCGTTGCTGAAGAGTATGGTGTGAGCGCTAGGGGTTTTATGTCTGTGTGTTTCGTGACGACTCTTATAACTTCGATCATCCCTGCCGTAATCATTCACGTAATCTTGACTTTAGGGGGTAATTCAAATCCCGTATTAAGTCTGCTTCTCGGATGCTTGATTGGCGGGGTAATGTTCATGTATTTTATGATGTATCCTAAATCGATTGTAAGCCACCGGGTAAAATACGTTGAAAGAAACCTTCTTTTCGCGCTTAGGAGCATTCTCATACAAATACGCTCTGGAATACCCGTATTCAACACTCTAGTTTCGATAGCCCAGGGTGATTACGGGCCAATCTCTGAGGAATTCAAGCTCGTCGTCGAAAAAGTGAATGCGGGCTCCGACATGGTCCAATCACTTGAGGAAGTCGCCGTCAGAAATCCTTCCCCCTATTTTAGGAGGTCTCTCTGGCAGATTGTAAACAGCATGAAATCCGGAAGTGACGTGGGTTCCAACTTGTCTGAGGTCATAAAAAGCCTTGCTAAGGAACAGCTCGTCGAGATTCGAAGATACAAGTCTATTTTAAATCCCCTGGCTATGATGTACATGATGATTGCGGTTATCATGCCTTCCATGGGAGTTACGATGCTAATCATTCTTGCGTCTTTCCCCGGCATGGAAGCTATCGGGACCGAACAGACCTTCTGGATTCTTTTAATTGCAATCGTTTTCATGCAAGTAATCTTTATTGGACTTATAAAATCGAAGAGGCCTAATCTCATTGGAAGATGATGGACCCTTACAAGCCTATTGGACAGCTATTGCCGAAGGGTTTTAGACGGAAAATCAAGGAGAAGCTTTCTTACTCAAACCTTCAGATTAATGCCGAAGAATTCTTGGGGTTTGCATTAATATTCGGCACGGGAATAGCCTTTATTGCAGCCTTTGTATTGGAAAATGTGCTTCAGATTCCAAGCTACGTGCTATTTCTCGGAGTGTTTATTGTCTTCCAATTAATCCTCTTCCTATGGGTGAGCCTTTCTGCCGATTCGAAGGGAAAATTCGTCGAAGAAGTCCTTCCAGACGCACTGCAGCTTATGAGCTCAAACATCCGGGCGGGCCTTACGACCGATAAGGCGCTTCTTATGGCGGCTCGCCCCGAGTTCGGTCCCCTGGAATACGAGATCAGGCGGATAGGGAAGGAGACCATGGCCGGAAGAAGCCTGGCCGAAGCCTTGGGCAAGATGACCGACAGGATAAAATCAACAAACCTTGAGCGGACAGTGGATCTAATCGTTCAAAGCTTAAAGTCCGGTGGAAAGCTTGCAGACCTTCTTGATCAAACAGCTTCGGATCTTCGCGACCAGCAGATAATCCAGAAAGAGATTTCAGCGTCTGTTTTAATGTACGTCTTCTTCATCCTGATTGCGATAGGCTTGGGCGCCCCCGCATTGTTTGCATTATCCTCATTCCTCGTCACATTATTGACTCAGAATATGGAGATGATTTCCAAGAACATGCCTTCCAACATGGGGGAGTTTTCAAGGGCCATGCCCATCGCGATCATGGACGTGAAAATCAAGGCCCCATTCATTCAAAAATACTCGATTATCTCGCTTTTAGCCTCAACCTTCTTCGGCTCGATAGTCGCAGGATTGATAATGACTGGGGAGGAAAAGCAAGGGTTGAAATACTTTCCCGTAATGCTCGTTCTCTCAATCGGACTGTTCCTTCTTGCAGGATGGATCCTTCAAAAGACGTTGGGCGGAATGCTAAACCTCTAGAGAATTACTTGTGGTGGGCGGCTAACGCTTTGTATAGTAAGTCGATGTTTTTATCTTTTTTCGCCGACAATTCAACGACTGGGTAGTCGTCGTAGGTCTCCCGAATGCTTGCGGGATTTGCCATTGGAAGGTCAATCTTGTTTGCAACGATTATGACCGGAACTTTTTTGGCTTTGAGTGCGCCTAAAATCAGGAAATTCGTGGGGTCATAGGGGTCTTCGCTCGAATCCATGACTAGTAGGGCGGTGTCAATGTAATCCAGAAGTACTACCGCCTTCTTGACTCCGAGTATTGCATCCTTAACCCGCTGCTTCGCCTTTTTCTTAGACATCTTGGAAAGAAACATCTTGTAGTGCCTGTCGAAAAGATCGTTTTTATGGGATATTCCGGGAACGTCGATTAAATCTATTGTGAACTCCTTACCTTCGACTTTTATTGTAACCTCCTTCACCTGGTTTAAAATCCTCGTCTCGTGAGGGATCTGAGACACCGTCCCAATTCTCCTCCCAGTCCACTGCATGCTTATCCTGTTTGCAAGAGACGTCTTCCCTGCGTTGGGAAGGCCATATATTGCGAGCCGGAATTTTTTCTTACCCCCAAAAATCTTTCCAACCCAGAATAGAAAACGTTTAATTGGCATGTAATAGATGATGAAGGAAAGTTAAAATAAGTTCAAGTATTTAATCTCCTCGATTATCATTTCAATAACTTCGAAATACCTGCCCAGTACGTGCACGAAAAAAACTGCGAGTTCATACCCTCCGACAATAATCACTGCAAGAAGAGTTGCACCCGAAGACAACGTGAAAACTAAAATGAAAGGGTTGGCAATCTTCTGTAATGTCTTTTTTTCTTCAGGAACTCCGTGTAAGATGAGCAGGAAAAACCATGAGAAGAGCATGGCGGAAGTAACCTCGACATAGAAACCTTGAAAAAGATATTCCACTAAAAGATAAGTTACCCCGAAAAACAAGACTACGATGAAAACAAAGACGGTCTTGGGCATGTCCCCTCCTGATTTTAAACCTAAGACCATCCTTTAATCCTTAAAGCGTTGCCATGCAGGCGTCTTGAGTCGGGCAGGCCGGGTTTTGTCCCGGACAATTCGCGCAAGGCAGACTATTCCAGTCCACGCAACAGCAGGCATACGATCCGTCGTAAGAGTATGAAGCCGAAGCCACACAGCTCGTATGACACTGCTGGCTAATCTGCGCAAGCTTCTGACTCGCCCAATCCGAACACTGGTTGGTCGAACCAATAGCCGGGCTTCCCGCAGCCCCGTCATTAATCCACAGGTAGCCGTCTACCCCCTGGTAGTCGCAGTAGTCTATGCAGTCCGGCTGGCACAGGCAGTCGAAGTCGCAGTAAGCGTAACCTAAACAGTCAGCGTCAACCTCACACTCCTCATCCGGATATTCGATGAGGCCGTTTCCACACTCCGGCTCATAACACTTGTAGCACTCGGCGTACTGGCTTTGAGGCTCGCTAGTCTTAACCTTCCTGCAAAGGTCTGAATAACAGTCGCCCTCGCAACCCTGAAGGCGATAGTAATCCACGCCACCCTCATCGAGGGGGCACTCTTCCTCGCAGTTGTAGCAGCCGCAATTTTGATTGGTTTCAAGGACTCCATGATTCAGATTGCATTCTACACTACTACTCCATCCGGAACCCAGTTTTGAGCAATCTGTCTTACACATATAACATGGTGTCCCCATGTAGGGTTCGCACGTCTCGCAGGCCGGGTCGCAGTCTCCGTCACAGTTGCTTGAGTCGGAAAGGAGTCCTTCACAGCTTGTCGTGTAAGTTATTGTTGTCGTAGTTCCTGGGACTGTGGTAACTCCAGCAATTGTCGTGGATGGAATGGTCGTAGTCTGCGTCATTCCGCAGGAGACCGAGCACTTGCACTCGTCTTCATCGTATGTGCAGTCACGCACTTCCATGCCCTTGCCAGCGCAATTTTCGCTGCAGTAGTCCAGGCATTCCTGGTTGTTCCAGGCACAATTATTCAGGGACGTAGTGGCATCGCCTCCTTCGGTAACGCAAGCCCCTCCGACACACCGCTCCGAGCATCCTTCAACGGTCTCGGTTTTGATGCTTCCAATGCATTTCGCGTCCAAGGTCGCAGGCTTGGAGCACTTAAAAGTTGTCTTATCCTGAACCACGTTTTTTCCACTGCAACGTTTTGAGCCGTATGTCGGTTCCGGACAGTCCTCGTTTTTCTCGCAAGCGTATTTTAAAGTGCTTGATGATGCCGCTCCAGGGGAAGTGGTTGTTGGTACTGTTGTTGCTTGCGCCTTGATTGTCGTCGTAGCCTGATTGATCTTGGTTTCAGAAGGCTTGCTTGTTGTTTCAGCCTCCTCATCTTCATCGCAAACAGAGTTTTGGTTTTCGTCGAGGCAGCAGCCACTGCCAACCCTGATGTAGGGGTCGTTACAAACCAAAGCCGACTTCTTCGCATCCTTTTGCGGAGAACCTACACAGCCCATTAAAAAAACAACCGTAAACAAAAGACTTAAAACAATCACGGAATTAACTCTCATGTGAACTTATTTTAAAATGATTAATTATAAAAGCGCGGATTCGGCCAAGTAAAGGCTTACCCTCAAGGTTAAATCCCAAATTATTAACAATCTAGTGAAACCTGAATTTGATAACACTACTGACTCATCCTCACCGACTTGTACCCTTCAAGCCGCTCGTCAAAGTCTTTTAAATTCTGCCTGGAATGCTCTTCATACACTTTGAGTGCTGCTTCAGCTTCCTCCAACTCAACAATGTTTACCGGCTCAGACAAGTACTTCTTGATAGTCTCTAGAGCAGTTAAATAGTCGTCTACTCCAAATCTCTTTTCTTCCATAAAAAATCACCCCTCCTTCAAAATCATAGTAGTTTATTAATTAAAAATGAATGAATTACATGAAATTAGGGGTGGTTTAAGCGAAATAAGCGAAAAATCCCCTTCACGTCTTTTTTCCTGATTATCCTATGCGGTCACGCAACATCCCTTGTAATGTGCGGGACTCAAGCATTCACAAACTACTGTTCCCAATGCACGTTCGACGCGAACGGCATGATAGACGAATCCTGCCAGAAAGGCCATGAAAACAAGGGCATAGTGTGCATGACCATCACATACCCTGCGATGGCTGCAATGAACAAGCTCGGCACGTGTCCTGCTGTAGGGACTTGCGCCGCCGCCCTTAAAGCGTGCGTCGCAGTCAGATGCCCCAGAACCGACATGCAAGATTGCGTTAGTGCAACCTGCAAGAGCTGTTTCGGGGAGGGTGACTGATGCACTGTGCGGGCTGCGAAAGACTGCGACAAGAGGGAGGACTGCGTCAATAGAAAGTGCATTAAAGACAAGGGGGAGACGTCAGACACTTGTTGCAGGGGCTGCGGGTGCACTGGCGGCCTCATATGCAAGGACAGCGCGTGCGTGGAAAAAGAGAAGGCAGAGGAGGACCGGTTGCAACTACCACAATCAAGATCGAAAACCTCTACCCTATGGAGAATTCTGGAAGTAAAAAATTCGACATACTCGATTTAATATGCTACGGACCATTCGGCGCCCTCCTGATGATAACAGGCCCAATGATACTCCTCTCAAGGTCCGGGAAAAAAGATTAAACCACGTCTCCAGTCAATTTTTTATCTTAAAAACCTAATATCTGTTCATGGCTACTAAACACCTTTCCGGAAAACAATCACCTGCCTTAATCGCCGCCCACGAGGTTGCCTTTTACGGGATTATCGAAGATTTTATGCCCGAAATGTTTCAAACATGCGATACGATATCGTTTCCCGATGATGACGCGTCTAACTATCTCCAAAACCCTTTTTTAGGGAGGGGACTTCCGGTTGCGACGCTTAAGACGGGAAGTTTAGGTGAGGGGGAAGCCAGGTTTAAGGCAATACCTGTAGAAGTAAGTGACACTGGAAGCATCATAATGAATGCAAACAAAAACGACGGCTCCAGAGAATACCTTGTCGCCAGACACGACCCTGAAAGAGGCCTTCAATTCGACGCCATCAACTTCGAATCCACCGGACGCTTATCAGCCGGAGGCTACCTACCCGAAGTAATCAAAGTCACTGGCACACGAACACTCGATCAAGCAGAACACATAGAATTGCTAAAATCTGGGGCCATAAGCGAGACCGTGCAAAATATGGCGGGTGCAGAGAAAAAACACAGAGAGAAACTAGCTGAACTAAGACATCAATCCAAACTACGAGGACTTCAACAACAACTAGATTCGGCACGAAAGGTACCTTAAGCGAGAAAGAAAAGTAGAGTAATATCCTTTAAAATACTTTACGCAAACAATACTCACAAAAATACGAAGATTCCGTGGCTCAAGTTGGTTAGAGCGGAACTGTCACGCCCAGTTCACATGCGCGAACCATCTTCACTCGCCTTGCTCGGAGACTCTGAACAAAACAAATAATTTTACAATATTTAAAAGTATGCCGCATAATTATTACTTCACGAAGGTCCCGTGGCTCAGGTTGGTTAGAGCGCTCGACTGATAGAGCCCCTTTCTTTTCCCATAAAAGAAAGGTGCGACGAAAACGCACAGTTTTCGCGCACGCGAAGTCCATTAAAGATTTCGCCGTGCTTCACCCCCAAAGAAAAAGGGTGGGGTTGAAGGAGGCTTGTTAAAGCCTCGCTTCCGATATCGAGAAGTCATGGGTTCAAATCCCATCGGGACCAACAAAACCCCTAGGGGTAATATAAGATAGGAAAAACACAACGCTTTTTTTTCTAGCCGTAAAATCTCCCGTTATTTTTCTCCTTATTATTCCATATAAGGTGGCTGGGTGGGGTATTCGCGCATGCTAACTAAGTGGGGTATTGGCCTTTTCTTTAGCATTAGATTAACAAAAGCGGGTGAACGAAGTTTTTTTGGAGGCGGAAGCCGGAAGAAAAAATTGGACGAACGGAGTGGGTCGTTTAGCCGCTGTCATGCGAGATGAAGCCGAAGGCTGAGCCAGATTGGAAGGGGGCGTGCCCGCTGATAATATATACGGTTATTTTTCTTTTTCAGGAATTATTGATATTCCTGGTCCACTTGGGATCTTTTCATAAATTTGCCCTATCTCTAATCCCGATGTTGGGGGGGCGTGGAGTGTTACTGTTTCCTCACTTCTGATTCCACCATACTCATCCTTTTTTCCCCTTAATACATCCCTTTCCGCGGGATCTAAAGGTAAGGGAGCCTGGATTTCTTCATATAACCTTGCTTTTTCGCGTGCTATTTCCTCGGGTAGATTCATTAATTGGACATCAAGAAACGTAGTACCGGGTTGCCTAACATCTCTACCTTTTACAACAGCATCAACAACATCTATTCCCTGCTTCGTTCGACTTGTTTCAACGGCATAATTAACATACCAAACTGTTTTTTCTTTTCCCATAAAATAACCTAGTGTCCCTCATTAATAATTACATTAAAGATTAATAAATCATTTGGCATGTCATATAACTACGGTGGGTAAACACAGTCCCGCTGAAGGCGAGGATTTGGGGGAATTCGAAGAAATTCCCGTTTAGATGCTGTTATATTCCCTGTAAGGCTGGGGAGGGCTATCAGCCCGACGTTGAGTTGCGGGGCGATTTTTTTTTATTAGGAGTCGACTATTCCTATTCTGATTTGCGTATCCTTTTGGCCTAGTATTATGAAACTTGTTGGCTTGAAGTCAAACCTTATTTCTTCTAGGTGTGGCTGCATTTCTTCAACTACTGAATCGAGTTTTTCATAAGTTATGCTTGGATATTTTTTTGAAAATTGTTTACATAGCTGCCATTCTTCTTGTGTTTGTGGTAAGTTGTCTTTTGTTGAGAGGCCTGTCCTAAGGGACTGCAATCTTCTAATCGTTTCCCTCCCATTTAATCCTTCAACATGTTTTTTAGCCCAGAGATAACCCATAAGTAATTTAAGCGAGGGACAGTTGACGTATTCTTGTATATCACCGATTTTCGTACTTCTAATATCCCCAATTAAGTAATGCTCTGGATTACCCTTCCGAAAAAATAAAGTCATTAAACTGTCTGTGGCAACTGCAGCTAATCGTGTTTCAGGTGGGTGGTGTTTTTCAATCAATCGTTTATGCTTACCTGTCCCAACCTTCATTCTCCTCCCATCGTGTATTACTCTCCTGTAACCTCCATCAGCTGGCATATCCTCAAGTCCAATGTCAAGGACTTTTTTAAATTCCTCTGCCCTCTCATCAAAATGTTTTAACCTCTGCCCCCTAGTTTTGATTCCCATACTAAATTATAAACTATTACAGACAAAAATACTATTTTCGCCCCGCAAATTACGGCTAAACAAAAGCGGGTGAACGAATTTCGGTGACGAAGGAGCCGAATTTGGGGGAAATCCACAGGATTTTCTCGTTTAGCCGCTTGTTATCTGTCCCGAACGATAGTGAGTGCTACGCCGAAGGCGTAGAGTTTTCGAGGGCGCCATGAACTTTTGTTGTTGCTGCAGTTTTCTTGTAATTATGGCTCAGTCGGTATATTTAATTGGCATAGTCGGTATAGTTAAATATGATTCTGGAGGGTTTGACAGCCAATATTCTGCTGGCTCTCGCGTCACTGTTGGTTTTGATGACATGCGCCCAGATAGCCGTCAGGAGGATGCATCGCATACTCGACCATTACGGTTACTCGGATACTTTTGGTGGATTAGTGGTGTTTTCTGTGTCCACTAGCATACCAGAGATATCCTCTCACCTAGCCGCTTCCTTGGGCATCCTCTCAGGCAAACTGAACTATGAAGTTGCTTCGGCGACGGTGTTGGGTGCTAACATCGGCTCCGACGTCATCCAGCAGACTTTCGTTTTGGGCTTGGTTGTGTTACTCATGGGCGGCTTAAAGTTTGAAAAGGATTTCCTTAAGACTGCTTACCTGCCTATGATAGGCACCACCCTCATGTGCATTATCCTAGGGTGGGATGGAGTATACTCTAGAATAGATGGTTTAATCCTATTCGGGACGTTCATCGCCTACATGGCATTCCTCTACAAGAGGGAAGAACGTCACACCATCAGGAGATACGGGAGAGTGGACCGAAGCGAACACATCAGGAAAGATATCGCCTTATCACTGGCTTGCATTGCCTTGATCTTTGTGAGCGCGAACTTCCTGCTTTCGGCTGTGCAAGAGATTACTACTCTAACTGGATTGGGTGGCTCCCTTATTGGGGTAGTCAGCTTGGGCGTTGCTTCGGCGTCGCCTGAACTATTCACCGCCTTGTTCGGGATACGGGAGAGGGCAACCGGAATATCCCTGGGAACACTAATAGGGAGTAACATAACCAATCCCCTAGTAGCCATTGGCGGGGGTGCCTTGATATCCACCTACTGGGTGCCTAAGCCGTTAGTTTACTGGGACCTACCCATGGAAACCATTACTGCTGCCTTACTTCTCGCCTACCTGATAAAAACAAAAGGGGTGCTGGGGAAAATAGGTGGCGTCTACCTGATAGGACTGTACTTCACTTACCTCCTCGTACGAATCATCTACTTTCCACTTGACTAACGAAAACCTTTCAAAAAAAAGAATAGACCTTCTTCAAGCGTCTTCGCAAGTGAAAGCAAACCCTAAGGCGCCCGAGGGAATTGCAACTAACAAAAGCGGGTGAACGAAGTTTTTTTGGAGGCGGAAGCCGGAAGAAAAAATTGGACGGAGCGATAGCGGAGCCGTTTAGTCGCTGTTAGCAGAATCCCGAAGGGACGACCTCCGACAGGGGGTCAGTATGACGCAGGCACGCCCCCATTTTTTACTCAAAAACACCAATAATATATCCTTTCTCGGTGTAGGTGGCAGTTGCATCTCCCATAGTCAATGTGTAGGGTATTGTGATCTGAAGCTTGTACACGTCTCCCGGCACGCCCTTCCCACACCCACTTGCCCTGATTTCGAACTCATCATGAGGTGCAATAGCAACATCATCTACACTATAAGACTTGCATTCAACACCGTTAAACATCCTTAACTCACTACCATTAACTATTAAATCCACGCCTGCTCCGTTGATAAAAACTGTTGTGAAGTCGCCCTCAGATGTCATAACTGTCTCAGCAAGTCCGGGTTTAATCCTCACAAATCCATTAGTCCTCGTACTTCCGCGAAAAATCTTTGATTTGGTTGTATAATCATAGAGTAGCTCACCATCCAGAGGAGGATAAAGAACACAGCAAATGTTTTGCCGCTGATTTTTCTCTTAGACAACAGGTAGAGGGGTGCAATCCAGATAATCGAATTTAATAACAAAATGGATACCCCGACCCAAAACGTTAACAGTGTGGAAGGAATTATGTTAACTAATAGATGAAACGTCAAAAGAGCAGGGCCAAAAAACACATACAATAAATATGAATGTCCAAAAAAACCCAACTATATAAAAAATGCGCAAAAGCCATAAAAAAACCCTAATAGACTATTGCGTACCTTATTTTCCTTATCCACTTTTTTTACCTCATTCTAGTAAAATACAATTGAATTTCAATTGTTTGTTTAATCAGCCAATTGGGCCCTTGATGTATCCTTGCTCCACAGATGTTGTGGTTTTGTTTTTTATTGTCCGAGTATATGGTATTGTGATGTGTAGTTTGTATGCTTCGCCTATCACACCTTTCCTGCATCCGCTTGCACTGATTTTGAACATGTCGCCTGGTTCTACAACATCTTTATCTACAGTATAAGTCTCGCATTCAACTCCGTCGAATATCCTTAATCCACTTTTGTTAACCATTATTTCCCCCACTGCCACGTTGTCAAAACTTCCTGTGAAGTTGCCATCGGATGTTAAAGTCATCAAAACATGTATGGGCTTGATTTTTTCAAAGCCTTCAGACCTTACATACCCGTGAAATTTTTTTGATTCAGGTTCGATGATTGTGAAGTAACTAATTACCCACAAGAGGATGAAAATAGTGGCTAGGGTTCTAACAGTTATCTTCTTTTTGTGTAATAGGACTGGAAGTGAAACCCAAAATATTATCTGAAATGTTGTTACAACCAAAAAATACAAACTTGAACCAATGACTTCTTCCAGGGGGATGTAGGCAAATAAACCAAAAGTGACGATGGAGGGGCCGAATACTACAATCCACAAGACTGGATATCCAAAGGAATATTGAAAAAGGCCGGCGAATATGACCCCTAGGCTGTAAATAAATCCTAGTAGGATACTGAGGTGTACACGTCTCTTTTTTTGTTTGTCATTCTCTCCACTCATCTCTTTCAACCTCGTGTATTCAGAATGCACTGGCTTTTTTCGTAGGTATTACTAACCTCTTCACATAGTTTGGGCTCACGTGATAAATCAGCAATCTCAAAATAACAATTATCCCTACTGCTCAAATCCTCTATCCAACCGCATAATGCTGGTTCGCCTAATGCATAAGCGAGAGCCATGTAACATCTGCTTTTAGTTATGTTGTGCTCTATTTTCCCACACAAAACTGAATCATTGATTTTCCTAGCAATAGCCAAGTTACATTGATCCATGTAACCCTGTTTTCGTATTTTACTGCATAATGATGGATCACTCAATTCAATTGCAATATGTTTGTAGCAGTCATCGTCGTTGTATTGATACTTTGTTTCAATGCGAGCGCAGAGGGACGGGTCATTTAATGCATTGCCTATGTCCCTAAAGCAAGTATCCCTTGTCTCAATAAAGATTATATTCTCGCATAATGCGGGATCATTTTTTGATACCGCATTGCTCCGGAAACATGAATCCCTTTTCGATTGATTATACTTTGAATTATTGATTCTTTCACACAATGAAACGTCATTTCTTACAGATGCGACACCAAGAATACATGAATCCTTTAGCAGGGGATCATTCAATCCTTCGCAGAATGACAGGTTATTCAACAACCTCCCGATTGCGCCGTAGCAGTGGTTTTTATCATTTTCCCCCACGATCTTGTCGCAAATGGATAAATTCCCCGTCCAAGCCCCAATCCAACGATAGCAGATATCCTTCTCTACTTGAGTTTGGATTATATCACATATAGAAGAGTCATTAGAACGTAAGGCAATATTCCTGTAACAGTGGTCTTTCCGGTCTTGCTCCTTAATCAAATCACAGGCCGAGGTATCTTCCGTTTCTATTGTCTCCTCTCGCGGAAATTGAGAGACACACCCAATAGTATAAAGCAGAAGACCGATAATCAGGTAAAAGAACAAACGCATAATAAGATATTCATTATTGAATTAAAATGCTAGTCTCCGTATTTTCCTACTAAAAACCATTTTCTTGGGTCAACTCTAATAACAGGCAAGTAGGGGCGTGCCGAGTAATATTCCTGCTAACAACAAAAGCGGCTATGCGAAGTCCTTGAGCTGAAGGCGAAAGGATTTGGGCGATACGAGCCGAAGGGAAGTGAGTCGTATGGCCGCTGTTAACCGACTGAGCGACCCGAAGGGGAGCGAAGCAAGCGACTGGAAGGAGCGCAGAGTATGCGGGGGGCACAAGAATATTATCACGGTTTTCTTGAAGCCCAATATTCACAGGCATTCAGAGTTCTTTGAGAGTCTATTGGAATATCAAATACTTTACAGTCGGTCTTGTTTTCTCTGATCACGTATTGGTAGGCTCTGGCAAAATCAGTACAATACTCTCTAATTTGGCGTGGTCTTAATTTATTGCATTCGGAAATTTCCCCCAGACTCTCTGGTTCAATATAATTAGGGGAGATGTTTATTACCCTTGTCGGCTGAATACTGTGGGCTTTAGCCCGCATTGATGAAAGCCGGCCTTTTTTTTGGGGCCCGCCCGCAAGCGGGTGTTTTTCGTCTTGTATTCACATATCTTAATTTCTGGA
>Ga0265594_1002114_pt1 | contig 14598 bp, 11 predicted proteins | sample saktaG_11_FD_190147 | JGI IMG/M metagenome (GOLD analysis project Ga0265594, IMG submission 190147) | Saline water microbial communities from Sakinaw Lake, British Columbia, Canada - sak_2011_5_24_80m | ecosystem: Environmental > Aquatic > Non-marine Saline and Alkaline > Saline ... | reverse complement strand
TGGGGCAGAGGGTGGCAGAAGTCATGGTGATGAAAACATGGGTAAGGCAAACAGAAATTGTCTTTTTGAGTTAGAAGCTTCGCACTTAAACAGGTTGGGGTACTCAATATTGCCAGGTTTGAGTACTGTGTCCAGTCGCTCGCTTTCCCTTCCAATGTAATTCGTATTCTAGGTTCAATAATGAAGGATGTTAAGGTTGTACGTCATCAGCATTTAAGGCACAACCTGATAGGACTCAGTTGGTGCTGAGGGGGGATTTTAGAATATGGTCTGGATAGATTGGAGAGTCTTCACAGAGAGATGGCTTGAAAGAGCCGAAAGAGGACACCGTATTATAGATGACGGAGACCGCTTCATCTCGCTTTGGATAGCCTTCAATGGTTGGATGTATGGCTAGTGCATGGGCGAGGCTGGCAGTAGATATAGGGGAAGAAAATGCCACACTAGTTCTTGAAAGAGAATGGGGGAATAAAATACCAGACAGGATAATGGAGGCGGGATTAATACAAAAAGCAAGATTTGCGCATATGAGTTAAAACTCTGTGGCGAATGTGACTGCACGGAGTTAAAATTATTGACTTAGCAGGTATAAAGGAGCATGAAAAAACAACAAGGAAAATAATACTGAAACTCATAACAACAAGGCCGTTGGTTCGAATCCAACCCCTACTAATAATGGATTCGAACCAGGAATAACAAAAAGGCTGCGTCTTTTTATTTAGCCAGAAGAATAAAAAAAGTAAGTCAAAGCCATCTATTAATGATATAATCTTCCAAGAATAATAATGTAAGACTCTAATGTATATTTACATTGATGAAAGCGGAAACTTTGGCTGGCCTGTGGGTCGTGCTAGCGAACCGTACATGGTATTTTCAATCTTGGTAATTCCAGACCAAAGGTCAAAGAATGCAATCGCTCAGGCAGTTAGTAGAGCAATCGTAGACTTGCGTAAGCATCATCCAAGCTGTAAGAACGACCCTGACAAAAGTATCGCGGAACTTAAAGGAAGCAAAGAACTGGCCGACCGTCCAGAAGTGCGCATGCGGTTCTTTAATCGAATTGTCAATAAAGCCAACTTTGACATTTACGGAATTATTCTTGATAAGAGAAAAGTGACACAGGACTTACCCGATAACTATATGAAGCGTTATGCTATGCTGCTCCTAAACATTCTCTATGCCATCCCGATACCGAAGAATCAAAAATGGGTAACAATGGTTGTTGATAGTCAGGAAAGGGCAGATTCAACAAAGCCAGTGAAGGTTCGTTACTCATCTAAGTCAAAACGTCTAGCGCAAAAAAGACTACGTATTCAAGATAAGAATAGACGCAATCAGTATAATCTAATGGTTACAAGCGTTTTCAGAAAACATATTAAGCCAAGTGGTACAAATCTCAAAGTGTGGCATATTCGCTCGGATGACGAACGTTGTCTTCAAGCAGTCGATGTTATTAGTCATTTTATCTATCAAAGGCTTAGGTTGGATGAGGAAAGAGAGAAGCTATTTCAAAGCCTTTCTACTGAGGAACGCAGGCGCAAGCAACTCGAAAAGAATAGCCATTGGCAAAGAATAAAGCATGTTCGCAGTTCGTGGTTTGAAGCATATGACACATTGAAGCCAAAAATCGAGTGGATTAGAAGACCTACATATATTCATATGAAGATGGTAGACAAGTTAGCGAGACAATCCCGCCAATATAGAAGCGTTAAATTGCGGGAGCAACCGTGAGGCTTGTTATTTACTCGCCAAGAAAAATTATTCTTGACGGAGAACTAATCAATGAGCATTACCTCTTTATGACAACTATCGGCGAGCCGATATCACTACGGCAGGCCCGCGCTATTTCCATATGAGCCCGCCGTAGCCATCACACAGAGAGCCTGCACCCTAACAGAATCCTCCTATGCGTAAAGAGCACATAGGACACGGCTAACCAAATCGGTTTTACGTCCCCGAAGTGATTGTATACTTAGAGGTTGCCCGTGTCAATATAGAGTGTTTAAAGTAGAACGTGACAGGTCTATAAGATGACAAAATCAGACTAAAAATTAAGTCTATTGTACAACCTGCTATAAAGTAAATCCTTCATAAAGATTCCTGAAGATATAATAGGCATTCCGAAAGGCTCTTTTATGGTTTTTGCTAACATTTAGCTAACGGACTGAATCAAACGGAAGGGTATCGGTTGGTATTTTATGCTCAAAACGGGTTTTGGGCGACTAACACAAAGGTTCTGTTTTGAACGTAAAAGTACCCTTTGGGACACCTAATAGCAAATTTCGAGAGCGGCACCATGAACCTGCTACACCCTTTGGACGCTCAGGTTGTGCCGCAAAAATCATATCGCACAAAAGGGGACGAATTGACATCGAGTACTGCCAACTCTAAAATGAGCACTATAGGAGGTAATTGCATTTAGGGGCTTGTTAGCAGGGCGAAAGTCTTACTACTATGCCAGCCAGACCGATGTCGACAATCACCCACGTGTTACATTGGGCAGATTTATTTATAATGGTCGGGGCGGGCAGATTTGAACTGCCGGCCTCCGCGTCCCGAACGCGGCGCGCTACCAAACTGCGCTACGCCCCGACTTTTATGCAATTATATCAACCTCAGCGTCCCGAACGCTGCGCGCTAACCAGGCTGCGCTACGCCCCGTCAGTGATATTATAGGCGGATTCAACCTTTATTGTAAACTGGAGAGAGAACTGGGTGAAGTACTGCGTTCTGATAATTGATGGGGCTGCGGGACTGCCGCTACCTGAGCGTGGTGGCAAGACCTGCTTGGAGCTGGCTCATACGCCAAACCTGGATGCTATGGCTGAGGAAGGCATTCTGGGGCTTGTCCGCACCGTGCCAGCGGGGATGGAACCCTCCAGTGCCTGTGCCTGTATGTCGGTACTTGGTTACGACCCCAAACTATACTATCGCGGTCGGGCTGCCATTGAAGCCAGGAGTATGGGCATTACTATTGATGAGGGAGAGGCTGTTTTTCGCTGTAATCTGGTGGCTATTCGTGATGGCAAGATGTGGGACTACAGTACGGGTCACATTAGTACCAATGAGGCGCAACAGCTTATTGGGGCTTTAAACGAAAGCCTGGGTAGTGATAAAGTGCGCTTTTACCCTGGCGTCAGCTATCGCCATCTCTGTAAGCTTATCGGGCAGGAAGATACCCTTCTGGCTGGTTGCACCCCTCCGCATGATATTCACGATAAGCCTATTGATGAGTTTTTGCCTAAGGGCCCGGGAAGTGAGCTACTCCGGGGCTTGATGGAACGCTCGCAGGCTGTACTCCGGGAACACCCGGTAAATGTAGAGCGCAGGTCTCGCGGCGATATTCCAGCAACAATGCTCTGGCTCTTCTGGGGCAGTGGTAGGGTAGCTGACATGCCCGCCTTCAAGCAGATTTATAGACTTAATGCCGCGGTAACATCTGCGGTTGATGTTTTGCGAGGACTGGCTCGAATGATGGGTATGGGGGTACTGGATATCCCGGGGGTGAAAGATGGGATGGATAATGATTTTACTGCTCAGGCAGTTGGAGCCTTGACGGCACTTAAAGAATATGATTTGGCAGTCATCCATATTGAGGCGACGGATGAGGCAGCTCACGCCGGCTCCATTGATGACAAAATAGAGGCTATCCAGAGGGTGGATAGAGAGGTTTTAAGCCAAATCCGTAGTTGGCTACCAAACGCCCTCCGGTTACTAATTATGCCTGACCACCCTACCCCGATTAAGACCCAGACCCATAGTGATGAGCCGGTTCCATTTATGCTGTGGGGACCGGGGTTTATTGCCAATGGGGCAAAAAGATTCACCGAGGCTGAGGCGAAAAGCACTGGCTTTTTCATTGAGGAAGGGTATAAAATTATGAGCAGGCTTATAGGATTAATTATTTGAGTTTCTGAGGTCAAAAGGTTATGGCTTTAATTGTTCAAAAGTATGGTGGTTCATCGGTGGCTGATGCCGAGCGGATTAAGAAGGTAGCCCGGCGTATTGCCCGGGCTAAGGCTCAGGGCGACCGGGTGGTAGTAGTGGTCTCGGCGATGGGGGATACCACCGACGAGCTAATCAAGCTGGCTTACCAGGTTAGTGACCAGCCTGGTGATAGGGAGCTTGATGTTCTGTTGTCCACTGGTGAGATTGTTTCCAGCACCCTGCTGGCAATGGCGCTCAGGGCTATGGGTTATGAAGCTATTAGCCTTAGCGGTGCCCAGGCTGGGATACGGACTGATGCTACCTATAGCCGAGCTCGGATTCTCAAGATTGAAGCCAAACGAGTGGTTAAGGAGCTGGGGAGGGGGAATATTGTCATTGTCGCCGGCTTTCAGGGTGTTACTGGTGAGATGGATATAACTACATTGGGGCGGGGTGGTTCTGATACTACGGCGGTGGCCCTAGCTGCCACTCTGGGGGCAGAGGTCTGCCAGATATATACCGATGTTGAGGGCGTTTATACCGCTGACCCTCGCCTTATCCCGGAAGCCCAAAAGCTTACGGAGATTGGCTACGAGGAGATGCTGGAGCTGGCAAGCTATGGGGCTAAGGTGGTGCATCCCCGGGCTGTTGAGCTGGGGGAGCTATTTAATATTCCTATCCTGGTGGCTTCTAGCTTCACTGATAGTTCAGGTACATTAATTTATGGAGGGGTGTCTATGGAAGTGCGAAATAGGGTGAGGAGTATAGTTTATGACCTTGATGTGGCTAAGATAACGGTGGTTGGTGTTCCCGACCGACCGGGCATTGCTGCGTCTATCTTCCAGCCTTTGGCTGCGGCCGGTATTAGTATAGATACCATTGTTCAAAACGCCAGTATTGATAATATTACTGATTTAACCTTTACTGTGGCTAAAAGCCAGTTGGCTAAGGCAATGAGCCTGGTGGGACCTATTGCCGAGTCAATTGGAGCCAGGGAGTGCGTGAGTGATGCCAAGTTGGGCAAGGTTAGTGTTATCGGCACTGGGATGCTGAATACCCCTGGTTATGCCGCCAGGATGTTTGGGGCACTCAGTGAACAAGGGATAAATATCCAGCTTATTACTACCTCGGAGATAAGGATAACTTGCATTATTAATGAGACTGGGATTAAAGACGCAGTCCGTGCCTTACACCGGGCTTTTGAGATGGAAATAGTGGAATAAATTAGCTATTTTGAGTGGAGTAGAAGGATGGTTAAGGCTGATTATAAGCCGGGCAGTTTGGGGGATAGGTGATGTCATATCAGGAAGAGGAACAGGTAAGCCTAAGACGGCGGGGCAGTAAGCAAGCTATAGCCTTAGCTATGCAAGGTCGGTGGAGAGAGGCGGTAGCGGCTAATAAAAGCCTAATAGAGAGCTTTCCCAACGATGTCGACGCCTATAATCGGTTGGGTAGAGCCTGTATGGAGCTGGGAGAGTATTCTCGAGCGAAAGAAGCCTACAGCCGAACTATGGAACTTGACCCTTATAATACCATTGCTAAGAAGAATCTTCATCGTTTATCTCAATTAGGGGAAGGTACGGCTGGTTCGGAGGATGTTTTTCATAGGGTCGAGCCACAGCATTTTATTGAGGAAACAGGCAAGGCGGGGGTAGTTAGCCTTTACCGCTTGGCGCCACAGGAGATGCTGGCTAAAATGGTGGCTGGCGATAGGGTATATTTGAAGGGAGATGGGTCTAGTTTAATAGTCCAGGATGGTCGTGGCGAGTATCTAGGGCAAGTGGGGCCCAAGTATGGGCAGCGGCTTATTAAATTAATGAAGGGGGGTAATAAATATACAGCCACTGTCATTAGCTCGACAGAAGAGATGATGACTATCATTATTAGAGAGGTATATCAAGACCCCAGTCAGGCGGGGCAACTTTCCTTCCCTTTGAAGGGGTTTGAGCGCATTCGACCTTATGTTGGCGATAGAATATTTAAGCGTGAGTTAGAGAAAGGGGAGGAGGAGGTGGGGGGGCCTGGCTATACTATAGTAGGTGGAGATGAGGTAGAATTATTATCTGAGGAGTCCCTTGATATTGATGATAAGGCCGATGACGAGGAAGAAGAGGTTTAATCCAGTTATCGAAGCATAAGTTTAAAGTAGGCGAACAGGGAAAACAGCGTTCAGGAGGTTCTTGAAATCTAGGGGAGGGAATTATGGTTTTAGGAAAAATCAAACCGGTAAGTATCGAAAATGAGATGAGGAGCTCTTATCTTGACTACGCTATGAGTGTTATCACTTCCCGTGCTTTACCTGATGTGAGGGACGGGTTGAAGCCGGTACACCGACGTATTCTTTATGCTATGGATGATATGGGGATTAACCATGCTAGCTCTCATAAGAAGAGCGCCCGCATTGTTGGTGAGGTGCTAGGTAAGTATCATCCTCATGGTGATACCTCTGTTTACGAGGCGATGGTACGCATGGCACAGGATTTCTCGATGCGATATACGCTTGTTGATGGACAGGGTAATTTTGGCAGCGTGGACAATGACCCCCCAGCCGCAATGCGTTATACCGAGGCACGCCTGACTAGGATTGCTGAAGAGATGCTGGTTGACATCGATAAGGATACCGTCAACTTTATGCCGAACTTTGATGATAGTCTCAAGGAGCCTGTGGTTTTGCCGACACGATTACCTAATTTACTGGTTAATGGCAGCTCTGGAATTGCCGTTGGCATGGCTACCAACATCCCTCCGCATAATCTCGGTGAGGTATGTGATGCCATTTCTTGTCTCATTGATAACCCTGAAGTCACGATTGATGAACTTACTCAATTTATTAAAGGCCCTGATTTCCCTACTGCTGGTGTCATCCTGGGGCAAGAGGGGATTAAGAATGCCTATGCTACCGGACATGGGAGGATAGCAGTTCGAGCTAGAGCCCATGTGGGGGACGCTTCGGCGGCTGGGCGTCGCCAAATAGTGGTTACTGAGCTTCCTTATCAGGTAAATAAGGCTGCCTTGGTGGAAAAGATAGCTGAACTGGTCAAGAATAAGAAAATTAGTGGTATCAGTGAACTGCGTGATGAGTCGGACCGTCAGGGTATGCGTATTGTCATTGAACTAAGGAAAGAAGCTCAGCCGCAGCAGGTGCTCAATAACCTGTATAAATATACCTCAATGCAGTCAGCTTTCTTCGTTAACATGCTGGCTCTGGTTGATGGTCAACCCCGGGTAATTAGCCTTAAAGAAGCGCTCCAGTATTATATAGATTTCCGTCACGAGGTTATCACTCGGCGCTCTCGGTTTGAGCTTAAAAAGGCTAAGGGAAGGGCTCATATCTTGGAAGGGCTTAAAGTTGCTTTGGACCATATAGATAGGGTGATTACTACTATCCGAAAATCGAAGACTGCTGAGGCAGCTCGCCAGAGCCTTATGGCTGACTTTGGCTTATCTCAAGCTCAGACGCAAGCCGTTCTTGATATGCAGTTACGCCGGCTGGCTAATCTAGAGCGGCGCAGGATACTTGATGAGTATGCCGAGGTAGTAAGAACCATTGCTTACTTGGTAGACCTTCTGGCTAACCCTAGGAGAATACTTCTCCTGATAAAGGAAGAAGTGGATGAACTTAGGTCTAAAAATAGCGACCCACGGCGAACTGAGATAAGTGAGCAAGGGGTGATGGAATTTGTTGAGGAAGACCTTATCCCCCATCAAAGGGTAGTGGTGACACTCAGTAACAGAGGATTTATCAAAAGGGTGCCATCCGATAAATACAAGCTACAGCATCGCGGTGGCAAGGGTATCATTGGCATGGTGACCAGAGAGAAGGATGCGGTAAGACTTTTGGTGGTGGCTGATACCCATGATAACCTGCTATTCTTCACCAACCGGGGCAAGGTCTTTTGCATTAGGTGCCACGAAATCCCGGCTGATAGCTCCCGAACAGCTAAAGGGATGGCGGTAATTAATCTTTTCCCGATTACGGAGAATGAGAAGATTACGGCTATGGTAGCTGTGGCTGAGTTTAAGCCCGATGACTACTTATTGATGGCTACTTATCGGGGGGAGATAAAAAAGACGGCTGCGGATAAATTTGCCTCAGTGCGGAGTAGCGGGCTTATCGCTATGGATTTAGAGGCTGGGGATGAGTTGGTGGCAGTAGGTCTGGCTACTGACCAGAGTGATGTCATATTAGTGACTCAAAAAGGGCAGTCAATCAGGTTTGCCGTGTCTACCCTGAGAGCCAGCTCCAGAACCAGCGGTGGGGTGTGTGGTATCCGCCTGGCGTCTGATGACCGGGTGGTCAGTATGGATGTTGCCTTCCCGGGTGCCTTCCTTTTGGTGATTACTGCTGGAGGCTTTGGTAAGCTTACCCTGGTCGGTGAGTATCCCCGCCAGCGTCGTGCTGGCAGCGGGGTTAGGACCTTTAAGTTTACTGAAAAAACGGGGGAGGTGGTTGCGGCCAAGCTGGTTTCTCAGTCTCATCAGCTAATGATTATATCGGCTGACGGTATTGTTACCCGCACTCCGGTGAAGGAAAAGGACCCTAAGAAGGGCATTACTATTCAAGGGAGGAGCACCCAGGGGGTGAAGCTGATGAGACTTGGTGATGGTGATGAGGTGGTGGCTATCACTTGCTTTGATTGAGCCTAAAGATAGTGCTAACGTTACTAAACCAATGTAAAAAGGAGGTTAAACGATGGGCACATCTAATTTATCTCTGGAAGGTCGGGTAGCTATTGTTACCGGGGGTGGCACCGGAATAGGGCGGGGTATTGCCTTAGAGTTTGCCAAGGCTGGGGCTGATGTGGTTGTTGCTAGCCGGAGACTCTCAGTTCTAGAGAAGGTAGCCGAGGAGGTTACAGCCCTGGGCAGACGTTCTTTGGCTGTCCAGACTGACATCTCTCGGAAGACTGATGTAGATAATCTTGTCCGGAGGGTGATGGATGAATTTGGCAGTATTGATATTCTGGTAAATGATGCTGTTATATTTACCAGGACGCCCGTGATTGAAATGTCGGAGGATGAATGGGACAAGACTATGGACGTTAACCTCAAAGGCTACTACCTTTGCGCTCAGGCAGTAGGCAGGGGGATGGTTGAGCGAAGGAAAGGCAGCATTATTAATATAGCGTCCACAGCGGGATTCAGAGTGGGGCCAACAAATAGTTCCATTTACAGTATTGCTAAGGCAGGAGTGATTATGCTTTCCAGGGGGCTGGCTCGGGAATTAGGTAGCTACAGTGTGCGGGTTAATGCTATTGCTCCCGGTCCGGTTAGAGTTGAGAGGGGTGAAAGCTTGTGGAGTAACCCTGAGCGCTTGAAGCAGGAGGAGGCCAGGATGCCGCTGGGTCGAATGGGTGAGCCGAGTAATATTGGCAGTGTTGCTGTATTTCTAGCCTCTGATGCCTCTAGTTATATGACGGGGAGTACTGTTGTTGTGGATGGTGGTTTGCTGGCTTAGTCTTTGAGTTGTAGTTTTGTTTAGACTGGGGTAAAGCCCTGGTCTTAACCGGGCTTCTGATGCTTTTGCTGGCAAGCTGGCTGCCAGCGTTCCAGTCCGCAGGCGTTACAAGCTTTATAACGGCAGTCGGAGGTTTCTATACCTTCTAAGGCGCGCTGATATTCTTGCTTCAGGAAAGCCGTAGTTACTCCCACATCAATGTGAGCCCAGGGTAAAGGTTCATCTAGGGGACGCTCCCGATGTGCATAGAAACTGGGTTCAAGCCCAGTCTCCTCAAAAGCGCAAAGCCAGTTTCCATAATTAAAGTGCTCACTCCAGGCATCAAAGGTTGAGCCCAATTGCCAGGCACGATGGATAACTTTGCCCAACTGTCTATCCCCTCGTGACAATACTGCCTCAAGCAGGCTCGCTTTAGGGTCTGGCCACGATAGTCTGACCCCTTTCCGATGTAGTCCCCGGTTAAGAAGCTCGCGTTTGGAGTTTAGCTGCTCCTCGTCCACCTGGGCGACCCACTGAAAGGGGGTATGTGGCTTGGGCACAAAGGTGGATAGGCTAATTCTTAACTGGGGTCTTTTCCTTTTAACCTTTTTGCCCAGTGAGCGGATTTTATCCACTAGTTGGATAATGTCCTCTATATCATCAATGGTTTCGGTGGGTAAACCAAGCATAAAGTACAATTTAAGGCTTATCCAGCCTCGGTCAAAGGCAGCGGCCGCCGTTTTCAGGAGCTCATCTTCAGGAATATCCTTGTTGATGCTTCGTCGTAGCCTTTCGCTTCCTGCCTCCGGAGCGAAAGTGAGCCCAGTTTTTCTGCGGGAAGGAAGGGCCTCCATCAATCTTACTGAAAAGCTATCGATGCGGAGGCTGGGTAATGAAAGGCTAAGATTATGATTGTGATAACGGTGGCCCAGGTTAGCCACTAGCTCATCAATGCCGACGTAATCACTGGTGCTTAGTGAGACCAGGGATACCTCATTATAACCGCAGTTGGCGATAAGCTCCCCGGCTGCCTGCACTACCTCAGATTGAGAACGCTGGCGCACTGGACGGTATATAGTCCCTGCCTGGCAAAAGCGGCAACCACGAGTACAACCCCGCTGAATCTCTATTGCTCCCCGGTCATGGACTACCTCAATGTAAGGAACTACCGGTTTAGTGACCGGGGGAGGGAGCTTGGTCACTATACGCCGCTGGATGGTGGGTTTAGCCTGGGCTGCGGTGGGAGTAATACTTTTAAATGAACCATCAGCCTGATATTCCACTTGGTATAGGCTGGGCACATAGATGCCGGGAATGGTAGCTACTTGACGAAATAGCTCCCTTTTTGGTGCTCCTTTGCCCTCCCGTTTCCAATCTCGGAAGCTATCCAGTAGCTCAAGCAATACCTCTTCGCCATCCCCGATTACAAAAAAGTCAATAAAGTCAGCCATAGGCTCTGGGTTGAGAGCACAGCTACCACCAGCTATTACTACTGGGTGAGAGTCACTTCTCTCTGAAGCTAAGACTGGTATTTGAGCCAGGTGAAGCATATTTAATACATTGGTGTAGGTAAGCTCATAGCCCAGTGAGAAACCAATAATATCAAAGTCTTTTAATGGGTGCTTAGATTCGAGGCTAAACAGGGGGATACCGGCTGTCCGCATCACTGCTTCCATATCTAGCCACGGGGCATAGACCCTTTCGGCAAGAACGTCCGGCTGGCTATTGAGTAGCTCGTAGAGGATAGGCAAAGCCATATTGGACATGCCTATTTCATATAAATCAGGGTAAGAAAGGGCAATCCGGATAAAGGTTTTGTCCCAGTCCTTTACCACGCTATTCCACTCACCGCCAGTATAGCGGGCGGGCTTGGTAACCTGATGTAGTATATTATTGAGATAGGTCAGTTGCTTCCTCCAGACTGCTCATTATACTTCAAGCTGGGGAAGTAAACTAGCACGCTATACCAGAGGTGAAGCATATCCCCAGTCTAGGTATAAGTCCTTCCCTATTCGTTCTTATTAACCTGCTGTGAGTCAAGAGACTCTTTGCGCATCAGCTTACGATAATAAGAACCAGATAGATATAAACCAGCCGCCGGGTTATGACCGAATACCCTGTCTTTGGCTACCAAGACGGTAACCGGAGCCTGAGAGTACTTGAAGAACAGTGAATCATGACCGACGCAAAGTCCTACAACTACGTTAAACTCTGTCCCCTCATCATTCAAAATTTCAGCCTGGGCTATGGGGCTGCACATTGACTCCCAGTGCCCCGGGCCTCTAAATTTATATATTATCTTTTGCTCATCCTTTATACCAATCCGCTCCTTTGGTACGCCTCCCGCCTTGCAGACGACAGAAACGACATCAAAGCCTCTATTTTCTAAGATTGTAGTTAGCGTTTCAGCCTCATGCCTTAAACCACTACAGAAGGCTATACCGAGCTTCTTATAGCCCATCTTCTTAGCGAATTGAGCTACCTCCTCTACCCTCGGGTTACGTGTAGTCGAGCCCTCTGGCAGGTTCATGTAACACTCAGATTCCTGAATAGAGGCTTGTCGGGCAAATTCCCTCACTTCTGGCTTGTCATATTCCGCCAGTGCTTGCTTAATAACCTCTGCTTTAACCTTTGTCGGGCAGTTTGACGGTCCTTGGTCAGACTCTTTACTACTGCACACTACCTTGTTGCACTTGGCACACTCGATTTTTTCACCCATAATAGACTTCCTCCTTTACTAGCGTAGGTTAATTTTAGCTCTCATCCAGCTGTGATAGGTCGAACTTCATGCCGTCTCTAGCGGCAATTACCCTGACCCCGGTGTCCTGAGACAGCCTCTGGGCTATCTCCCATGGTTTTGCTTGCCACATAGTCCTACCAAAATGGGTTAAAATGGCTACCTTTGGGATTTAAGTTTTGCTTCTATTAGCGCCAGAAATCGCTCTTCTTCTCCGGGGACATTCTCTGCCAGGCGTGCCGCCACCACCGGCAGTAACCAGGCGGTGATTTGCTTGCGCGAACCAGGTCTGATTTGAAGATACCTTCTTAAATAGACGTAATGAAACAAAGCGCGCATCGGCGGGATAATCCAGCGCTCGGGAATGCCCGCTTTCACGTATGCCAGGCGGTGCAGTAACCATGTTCTGGCAACGTCTGCCAGTGGGTCGCCTCGTGCCGCACCGCCCCAGTCTATGATGATTGGACCCCGTGCTGACATCACGATGTTGTCTACAAAAAAGTCGCCATGGCATACTGCATTGCCGTCGGGAAGCTGGCTCAGAACCTTCAGTACCGCCTCTTTAGTATTCGTCGGTAGTGCCGCCACAGCCCGAATTATGTCTTCCAGTCTCTCACGTCGCGATACCAGCTCAGGTAACTCGTAAGAATGCATCGTTGCATGCAGCTCAGCCATGACCCGGGCTAACCGGAAGAGCTTCCAGGGTTCTTTTTCGAGCACATCGAACATTGAGCGCCCCTCGACCCGCTCAAACACTATTCCCAGTCTACCATCCACCTCTACTATTCCTTCCGTCTCTGGGACTGGCAGACCAGCCTTGTGAACTGCCATTGAGGTTTGTGCCTCCCGCTCCACACCTGCGGAAGGAGACCCCTCCAGATACAGCTTGAGTACCTGGTTATCCTTCCAGGTAAATATCTCGGCACTCCGTCCCCGCCCTATCATCTCACCCTTTTCTGTTGTCACCTTAACCTCCTTCATGCTTTCTTCTTGTGGAAGATTAGTCAATCTTCGACTACTGTGAATTCAACGGAGTCCCCATCCTCTACCTTCCCGCGCGATGTTGGCGCAAAGAACCCTCGTTAGCTGTTATCCAGTTGCGATAGGTCGAACTTCATGCCGTCTCTAGCGGCAATTACCCTGACCCCGGTTTCCTGAGACAGCCTCTGGGCTACCTCCCATGGTTTTGCTTGCCACATAGTCCTACCAAAATGGGTTAAAATGGCTACCTTTGGGATTTAAGCTTTGCTTTTACAAACGCCAGGAGTTGGGTTTCTTCTCCGGGGACATTCTCTGCCAGGCGTGCCGCCATAACCGGCAGTTGCCACGCGGCTATCTGTTCACGTGAGGCGGGCCGCAGTTGCAGATACCGCTTCAAATATGTTGAATAAAACAAACGGCGAGTCCAGTTAACCAGCCAGCGCCCGGCAATAGACGGCGGCACCTCTGCCGTCTGGAAGAGCAATGAGGTCCTGGCAACGTCAGCCACTGGGTTGCCCTGCGTTGCATCCAACCAGTCAATGATAACTGGGCCACGCGACGACATGATGATATTGTCGGGGTGAAAGTCACCGTGACAGACTGCGCTGCCGTCAGGCAGTTGTTCCAGGGCTTTCAGCACCACCTCTTTCGTGTTTACCGGTAATACATCTTCACGCTGAATATCCCTTTCCAGCCTATGCCGTTGAGAAGGAAGCTCTGGTACCTCACGGGAATGCATTTCCGCGTGCAGTTCAGCCAAGACGCGGGCTAGCCGAAAGAGTTTCCACGGTTTAGATGTGAGTAATCCCAACATGGAAGGCCCGTCAACACGCTCGAACACTATCCCCAGTCTGCCCTCTACTTCAACTATGCCCTCGATTGCGGGGACAGGCAGGCCGACCTTGTGAACCGCCTGGGTATTCCGCGCTTCACGCTCCACACTAGTGGCAGTACACCAGTCTAGAAACAGCTTGAGTACCTGGTTATCTTTCCACAGGAATACCTCGGCAGTTCGTCCCCGGGCAATCATTGGGCCTTTTTCTGTTGACATTTCCTCTACCTTCCCTGCGCGATGTTGTCGCAAAGAACCCTCGTTAGCTGTTATCCAGTTGCGATAGGTTGAACTTCATACCGTCTCTGGCGGTAATTACCCTGACCCCGGTTTCCTGAGACAGTCTCTGGGCTACCTCCCATGGTTTTGCTTGCCACATAGTCCTGCCAAAATGGGTTAAAATGGCTACCTTGGGCTTTAACTCCGTAATAATATGCTCGGCATCAGGCACCGATAGGTGGTCAAAGGGGTGATTAGCCTCCAGCCTGACAACATTAATAATTAACAGCTCACCGCCATAGCTGTGGCATAAGCCATCAAAGTAACGGCTATCAGCAATATAGGAAAAGGTGTGCTCAGGCGTTCTAAAAAGCATACCGTAGGTTTCTACCTGATGTATGTGGCGAACTGGGGTGGTAAAGGAGATATCGCCTATAGAATAGGACTTACCCTCTTGTAAAACCT
>Ga0265594_1002113_pt1 | contig 14600 bp, 9 predicted proteins | sample saktaG_11_FD_190147 | JGI IMG/M metagenome (GOLD analysis project Ga0265594, IMG submission 190147) | Saline water microbial communities from Sakinaw Lake, British Columbia, Canada - sak_2011_5_24_80m | ecosystem: Environmental > Aquatic > Non-marine Saline and Alkaline > Saline ... | reverse complement strand
TCGCAACAATTTTCAACGCCGGTCCTTGAACCCGACCAATCGACAAAATCCTAAAAGTCCCAGTCGAACTCAACGCCTTCATCAAACCCCTCGACAAATTAATCCCATAAAACCAATCGATATAATGCCGAGTCTCCCCCGCAATCGCCGCACCCCAATTCAGCGTAGGCAACATATTCTCAAACGACTCATCCAACGCCTCCTTAGTCAACAAAGAAAACTTCATACGTTTAGCATCCTTCTTCCCACAAACAAACCTTACAACATTCCAACCAATAACCTCCCCCTCAACATCAAAGTCCGTCGCAACAATAAACTCATCCGCCTCCTTCGCCAACTTTTTCAAAACACTCAAATACTTCTTCGTAAAACTCCCGCTTCCCTTCTGATGCGCCGGCTGCCACTCAACCTCAAAATTCGGAAACGGACCCCTCTTCGCAATCTGCTGAATCCCAAACAAATGCCCAACCGCACACCCAACAATATACCGACGCGAACCCTTGTAAAACTCATAATAAGAAACCTTATCCTTATCCGTAATCTTCTCATCAGTAGCCCCAGACAATGCCGTAGCAATCTTCTCCGCCGCCGCCGGCTTCTCTGTAATTATCAAAGTCGTATTCTTTTCTTTCTTCGCCATATCAATACAAAAAACACATACTATAAGAATATTACGCTAATTTAAATTTTGATATCTTCATTTAACGCTCCAATGCGAAATTAAAATTGTCGCATAACATCGCTGATTAAACGAAATTGCTGAAAATAAAAAACTAAAATTGTCTACCTACCCCCAGAAAGTGCGTAAATATAATTATTTCTTTTTCTTAACTTTTTTCTTAGAATTATTTTTTTTTATTTATCCAAAAAAACCCTGCAACTAAACCAACAATCAATAAACCTGCTCCGAGAAAAGATGTTGTTTTAGTTGTTAAATTGGCAATTGCATTCCCAGTAATATTATTTGATAAAAAAAATATACTTCCCCCCAATCCTGCAATTGCAATGATGGAAGTCAACTTATCCCCCAAGTCTTTGCCCTTTTCTCTCTTTGCTTTTTCTTCGTCGGGCAAGACTACCCTGCCTTCAGGTTCATCGCCTGCTAAATTATCCCAATGTGAATATAATTCTGGTTTTTCTTTTTGGGGTTCATAAGGTCGCGATAAACCTTCCCCCCTTCTTCTAGCTTCGTAACTTTCTTGACTTCCATCATATTTTTTATCAGGTTTTTTATGATAATTTTTATCTGCCATAATTAATTAAGAAAAAAGAACTATAAAAACTTTTAGTTAGGAGAAATCAATACGCACTCCCCCCCAACGACAATTTTAAAGACAATTTTCAGCAACTACGATATCAAAGAATTTTCGGAGATTGAAAACTCACGAGGTCACTCATTTCAGTCGTTCCGCTCGTGCCACGCCTTGCAGGCTCTCGCTCCATTTCATTACAATTAAATTATAATCAACCCCCCAAACAAACCCTCAAACAAACACATCACCAAACCAACCCACAACAACAAAAACAACGCAACCAAAAATGAACCAAGGACTAACAAAAAGACTAGACACACTAATAAAAACCGGCATATACCAAAACCGCCCCGAAGCAATCCACGACGCCGTAAGACACTAATCATAAAAGAAAATTTAGCTAACCGAAGCATATTTAAAGATTGAATTGATTATATTACTAATATGTTCCCCAGCCTTGTTTCGGCGACGCTGGGCATTTTTATTTTATCCCTTTAACTATTTCATCCATATAAACAGATTCATCACAAATATGTTTTAAATAATTTGAAGAAGTTGATTTGAAATAGGCGTTTATGACCCTCTTACCGAGCTTTTGTGCTTTTTGAATTGCAGGCACAAAATCCTCATCTCCTGAAAGAATTATAGCAACATCATAAAGATTCTCATAAGCTCCAGAAACTAAATCAACTGCAAGATGGACATCATCACCTTTCACATCGAAAGAGATCTTTCCATCCTTTTTGTGTTTTCTCATCCTGCATAAAATTACTTTGAAATCTGGAATTTTTCTTAAAACATCAAAGAATTTTTGTTGTTCCCAATATTTTGCTTCATCAATTCCCCGATTTAGTGAAGCGTTATAATAAAATGTTGAAATCAAAAGTTTGTTCTCAGTTAAAAAATTTAGCATTTTTTTGAAATCAACCTTTTTTATTCTTAAGTCCCTTAGGCTATAATAAAGATTACTTCCATCGATGAAAATTACAACTCTTTCTTTTGTCATAAACATATATAGAAAGAAGAGTTATAAGTTTTTGTATTTAATAAGTGGGACAACCAATGTATCTGGGAGAAAAGCAGGTCTCCACTCAACCTCAAAATTCGGAAACGGCCCACGCTTCGCAATCTGCTGAATCCCAAACAAATGCCCAACCGCACATCCAACAATATACCGACGACTCCCCTTGTAAAACTCATAGTACGAAACCTTATCCTTATCCGTAATCTTCTCATCAGTAGCCCCACTCAAAGCCGCCGCAATCTTCTCCGCCGCCGCAGGCTTCTCCGTAATAATCAAAGTCGCATTCTTTTCTTTTTTAGTTGGCATAGTAATAATAAAAACACATACTATAAGAATATTACGCTATATCTGATAGCCAAAGCCCCGCACGCAGTGCAACCCTCGCGACAAAGTCGCAACCCTCGTTTCGCAAAGCGAAACAACCACCGGCATTCAAAGAATGCCAACCATCGCAAAATTATATCAAAATAATTTTGCCTCTCCGCCCAACTTGCACAACCCGAGTCCCCCCAATCTTATCCTCAATCCCCTCACCCTCATGAATATGCGCCGCAATCAACAAGTCCGGCTTAAACTCATCAACAGCCTCACGAATAACATCATCCCCAGGAATCCCCGAAAACTCAGCCTTCGTCCCAGCCGCATGCAAATGCGAAACCAAAACCCTCTTCCCCGCCTTCATCCTCGAAAAATTTCTCTTAATCTCCGCCAAATCCCCAGCGTCCAACGACAACTTCCAATTCGGATTCCCAATCCCAACAATCCCAACGCCCCCATAAGTCACATAATAATTATGAATACTCTTCCCCTCTTTCTTCAACATCTCATGCTCCTCATCAAAATCACAATTCCCCGGCACAAACAAAACCTTCTGTCCCGCCTTCCGAAACAGCTCCAAAATTCCAGGCTCACCTTCGGCATACCCATAAATATCCCCAGCTAAAACAACCAAATCAACTTTCTCCTTCAACCCCTTCGCCGACAACCTCTTAGCAATATCCACATCCCCATGCAAATCCGCCGCCGCCAAAATTCTAAGCTTCTTCTCCATAACAAACCCAACCAACATTCTTTTAAATCTCTTACTATATCAATATCTATGAACCTCAAAGACATAAAAAACTGGAACGTCGAAATAGAAAACCAAATAACATCCGATTGGAAAAAATCAGAACAATTCAAATTCAACCCAAAAACAAAAAAGAAAATCTACTCAATCGACACACCACCACCCTACGTCAACACCCCAATCCACATGGGACACGCAGTCACATACTGCTTCATGGATTTCTTCGCAAGATACCGACGAATGAAAGGAGAAGAAGTTCTTTTCCCACTAGGCCTCGACCGAAACGGACTCCCAATCGAAATGGCAACCGAAAAAAAATTCAAGGCATCCCCATTCAAAGTCGGACGAAAAAAATTCGTAGAACTATGCGAACAACTCTTATCAGAAGCCTCAGCCGAATCAATCGACTCATTCGCAAAACTCGGAATCTCATTCTCCTCTTACAAAGACGACGGAAAAATCGGAAGCATCTACAATACAGACTCCCCTGAATACCGAACTCTAACACAATCAACCTTCATCGACCTATACAAAAAAGGACTAATCTACGAAGACACAAGAATCAACAACTGGGACCCAAAACTCCAAACAACAATCGCCGACTCAGAAATCGACTACGAAGAAATCCCATCGACATTCAACAACATCAAATGGAAAGTCAAAGAAACAGAAGAAGAAATAATAATCGGCACAACACGACCCGAATTAATTGCAACTTGCGGAATGGTAATCTTCAACCCCGACGACAAAAAATACAAACATCTCGACGGGAAAACCGCAATATCTCCAATCTTCAAAAAAGAAATCCCAATCAAGCCACACCCCTCAGCCCAAATTGACAAAGGCACCGGTATCGCAATGATGTGCTCGATGGGAGACCTAACCGACATACAATTTTTCCGAGAAATGAACCTAACCCCAAAAATCGCAATCAACAAAGACGGAACAATGAACGAAAACGCAGGAATCCTAAAAGGCCTAAAAGTCAAAGAAGCAAGAGAAAAAATTATTGAACTAATCAAAGAAAAGGGATTACTCACAAAGCAAGAACAAATCACACATAGAACCCCAATCTCAGAACGCTCAAAAGCCGAAATTGAATTCATCGAAATGCCAGAATTCTATCTCAAACAAATGAAATTCAAAAACGACATCCGAAAAATAATCAAGCAAATAAATTTTTATCCAAAAGTTTCAAAAAAAATTCTCGACAATTGGATAGACACAATTTCAATCGATTGGCCAATTTCCCGACGACGATATTACGCAACTCCAGTCCCGCTATGGTACTCCGAAAACCTAATCGCAATTGCGCCAGAAGGAATTTACACGGAACCTTGGAAAGAAGATCCACCAAAAAATTCAGAAGTCATTGAAGCCAAAACAAAAAAAGTATTAGGAAAAGTTTCAGACTTCCCAAAAAATAAATGGATAGGCGAAACAAGAGTTCTCGACACTTGGTTCGATTCATCAATCTCAGAACTCAACATGCTAAAATACAAATCCGACGAAACATTCTTCAAAAAAGCATATCCAGCGACGCTAAGACCACAAGGAAAAGAAATCGTAAGAACTTGGCTTTACTATACAATCTTAAGAGGATTTCTCGAAACAAAAAAAGCCTGCTTCAAAGACGTATGGATTCACCAACACATTCTCGACAGCAACGGGAAAAAAATGTCAAAGTCAACCGGAAATATAATCGATCCGCAAGAAATTCTAAAAGAAAATGGCGCCGAAGCCCTCCGACTTTGGTCAGCAACCGAAGGCGATTTATCAAAAGGCGACTTCACCTGTTCAAAAGAAAAAATCAAAGCCGAAAAAAAATCCCTAAACAAATTATTAAACATTTCAAAATTCGTAATGATATTCGACAAACCAAAAACAAAACCAACTTTAACAAAACTAGACCAACTTTTCGTCGATCACATTGAAGAACTAACACAAAATACAGACGAATCTTACATTGTATATAACTTTAATCACCCAACGCAAGAACTCAGAAAATTCTTATGGGACACCTTTGCATCAAACTACATCGAACTTGTAAAAAACCGAGCCTACAACGAAAACAAAGATTTCACCGACGACGAATCAACATCAGCAAAATACACCCTCCACTTCTTATTAGAAAGACTTCTAACTCTCCTCTACCCAATCATTCCACAAATCACAACTCTAATCGCAAAAGAAAAAGGAATAGACTTACTAAAAACAGAATGGCCAAACCAACAACCAACAACCAACAACCAAATACCAATAACCAAATTAACTGATTTCAATAGCAAAGTCTGGAAAACAAAAAAAGAAAAAGGCATATCTCTTAGAAACCAAATCAGAGAAATCAAAATTCCAAAAGAATTACAAGAATTTACAAAAGATCTAAAAGCCTGTCACAACATCTAATTCCAAAGTGACAACAACCAAAAAACTTATAAATAAATAATTCTTCAATATTATATGAATACCCTAAACATAGACATCCCAGCAACAAACGGATTAAAAGTAACCCAGGCAGATTCATTTATGTACCAAAGAGTAAGCGATTTTTTAATAGGAAGAATGGGAGGAAGAAATTCAACAGGATACAAAAAAATCATGAACAATGGGTTCAATATACAAAAAGCCACAGGTTCAAGCCTACCGTTTGTGATAGCAGCAACAGAACTCCTAGAAGAAACAAATATTGCAACATTATCCCTTGAAGATGTAATAAAAATAATCGCCCACGGGCAAGACAATGGCGAAAATCACTTCGAAGGAATATACGCCGACATAAGAGAAGCAGTACTTTATTCAAACGACAAATCCCCATTATCAGTTAATCTAGCAGATATAGCAAAAAATAAAGGAGAGACATCTTACGGCGCAGAAAACCCAGCAAGATTTATCGGATTAGGAATAGACAAAGCCGACAACAAAGAAGGATATGGGCTAACAGAAACACCAAAAACACAAATAATCATAGATCGGAGATTTGCTTATTCAAACAATAGAAAAGAAATAAATTTTAATAAAACTTCCATTAAAGTTTGGACAAAAGAAACTGGTTCGTCGAGGCTTTACGCGAACGAGGTCGGCCTGGGCGCCTGGGTCGACTATCCCGCGAGTTCGGACGACGTTGGCCGAGTGGGGTTGGTTCACGCCGAAGGCGTCGGTTCGAAAAATTAGATTAATATATATTTTAGAATACAACAATAATTAAAAGTCCAAAACTCCTTAAAAAATTCCTAGCTTGGAGCTAGGCCACACGCCTCTTTATTAGAACTCTTAAGTGAGTCAGTAAAATTCAATGGCGACAACTAGTAGTTGAAAATTATGAACCTTGAAGTCATGGTGGCAATCGGTAAAGAGACTATCACTATCGTCGAGGCTTTACGCGAACGAGGACGGCCTGAACGCCAGGAACGACAATCCCGCGAATTCGAACGACAATGGCCAAATGGCCTAGCCAACTAGGAAATGAAAACTCATAAAAATCTTTACTATAAAATTTACAGTTGGAACAATCTTACTAACGCGTATAGAAAAGCAAAGAAAGGGAAATCAAAAAGAAGAGACGTAAAAGAGTTTGAAGAAAACATAATAGAAAATATTCAAGATTTACAATTTGAATTAATGACAAAAACATACAAACCTAGACCGCTAAAAACATTTATTTTACGAGACCCAAAAACTCGTAAAATATCAAAATCTGATTTCAGAGATAGAGTTGTCCATCATGCAATTTGCAATATAATAGAACCAATCTTTGATAAAATTTTTATCTATGACAATTGCGCAGGAAGAAAAAACAAAGGAACGTCATTCGCATTAAAAAGATTCAAAAAATTTCAATTAAAAACAACAAATAATTTAACATCAAATGGATACTGCTTAAAAGCAGACATAAAACATTACTTTAAAGAAGTCAACCACGGAATTCTAATCAACATCATAAAGAAAAAAATAAAAGACAAAAAAACAATATATCTAATTACAAAAATTCTAAAAAATTATCACAACAAAGGAAAAGGCATGCCTCTCGGAAACTTAACAAGCCAACTCTTCGCAAGCGTTTACCTTAACGAATTAGATTATTTTATTAAATATCGGCTAAAAGAAAAACGCTACATAAGATACGTTGACGATTTCCTAATATTAAATTATTCAAGATTTAAGTTAACATTCCTAAAAAATAGAATAAAAAAATTCCTAAAAAACAATCTAAAATTAGAACTTCACAAAAACAAATCAAAAATTATATTATTATCAAAAGGAGTAGACTTCGTAGGATTCAGAAACTACTACCACTTTAAGTTACCAAGACAAAGAAGCATAAGAAGTATGAAAAGAAAAATACAATTATTCCAAAATAACAATATCTCTACAAACAAAATCTCAGAAATATTTCAAGGCTGGCAAGCACATACAAAGTCAGCCAATACTTATAACCTAAGAAAGCATCTAACCCAAAACTTAAAACCTAACTATTCTAAATAAACCAATGGACGAAACACAAAAATTCGAACTCGAAAGTTTAGTAGAAGAATTAGAAGGCTACCGAGGACGACACACCGAACTAATCACCGTCATGGTTCCAGCCGGGGCAACACTAACTCAAACAACAAAACAACTCGAAGACGAAAAAGGAACAGCAACAAATATCAAGTCAGCAGGAACACGAAAAAATGTAATCAACGCATTAGAACGAGCAACACGAAAATTAAAAGAAATAGGAAGAACACCCCCCAACGGACTCGCGGTTTTCTCAGGGAATGTAACAAAAGACGGAAAAGAATCTCTCGAAGTCTGGGCAATCGAACCGCCAAAAAAACTCAAAGTAAAAATTTACAGATGCGACCAAACATTCGTCCTCGACCCACTAAAAGAAATGCTCGAAACCGAAGAAGCATACGGCTTATTAATCATCGAACGAAACGAAGCATCAATAGGACTTCTCGACGGAAAACATATAAAACTCTTACAAAACATGACATCAGGAATCCCAGGCAAAACACGAGCCGGCGGGCAATCAGCCCAACGATTCGCACGAATCCGAGAATCAGCCGCAAAAGAATTCTTCAAACGAGTAGCAGAACACATGAAAACATATTTCTGGGACAATAAAAAACTAAAAGGAATATTAGTCGGTGGACCAATCCCAACAAAAGATGAGTTTCTCGACCAAGGACAACTCGTAACAGCACTAAAAGAAAAAGTAATCGCAGTAAAAGATTTGGGCGGGACCGGAATGCACGGACTCGAAGAACTCGTCGAACTTTGCCAAGATGTTCTATCAGAACAGGAAATCACAAAACAAAGACAAATCCTAGACCTCTTTTTTGAAAAACTCGCAAAAGAACCAAACAAAGTTTCATATGGAGAAGCTGAAGTAGAAGACAGATTAAACCGAGGTGCAGTCGACAAACTCATCATCTCAAAATCCCTCCCAAAAGAAAAAATAAAGATGCTAGAAAAACTCGCAAAAGCGTCATCAACAGAAATACACCTAGTCACAAAAGAAACAGCCGAAGGAGTCCAATTCGACAATTTAGGCGGAAGAGGAGCAATTCTAAGATTCGAAATCCACGACTAATCCATCCCCCAAACAAAACTTTAAAACATCCTAAACCCTAAATAGACATGAAAAAAAGAAGGGAAATATCCATAGTCGTCGGCTTCCTACTCCTCATAACATTCTTCTCATTGGTAATATATTACTCAGACTCATACTCGATAACAGGCTTCGCGATATCAAGCCTACAACCAAACATAACAACAGGCAAAGACACATACTTAAGAGAACTCTCCTCGACAAATTACGGCGACACAACATCTCTCCAAGTCGGAACAGCCTCAGCCGGTAGCCGAAAATTACGAGCATTATTATATTTCAACTTATCATCAATCCCATCAGAAAACACCATCGTCAGCGCCGACCTATCTATCTACATATCGTCCTCATCCGGCAACAACATTACACTAAACGCATACAAAATAATATCAAACTGGACAGAAGACGATGCAAACTGGGACAACCGAACAGCGTCGGAAACATGGGCATCAGCAGGCGGCGACTACGATTCAGAAATATTCAACTCGTCCATCGTCACAAACGAAACGGGCTGGGTTAATTTTACAATAAATTTACTCGCAAGAAACTGGGTGAACGGAACTTATGAAAACCTCGGATTAATATTATATGCCCCAGACGCAATCGGCGGTGACCAGAAAGGTTTCTACTCATCAAACTACACCGACGACACATCCCTAATCCCAAAACTAACAATCGAACACGTCGGCAACGCCGCCCCAACAATAAACTCAATAACCTCAAACTCATCCTCATCCCCACCAACCCCAATCGGCAACACAATCTTATTCACATTAAACTGGACAGACCTCGAAAACGATAACTCCCAAATCTACATATGCAACTCAAGTAACATAACAGTCTCAGTCGGATGCGAAGATACAACATTCTGTTCAACATCTTTAGCGTCGACAAACCCAGCAACGTGCTCATACACAACAATAAACTCAAACAACAGAACAACAAGTTTCTGGGCAGCGGCATGCGACGCAACAAACTGCTCATCAGTCTCAGCAGAAAACTATTTCTACATAAACCACGACCCAGCAATATCACTAACCCAACCGAACGGCGGCGAAACAGTAAACCAATCCCAAGGCAACTACTCAATCCAATTCACAGCAAACGACACAGACTCCGACAACTTAACAGCGACAATATACTACGGCGAAACATCGGGCTCAACAACAAATACAATAGTATCAAATATAAGCCTCTCAGACTACTGCACCGACGCTGACAACGACACGGCAACAACAAACACATGCAACTACTCATGGAACAGCACCGGAATTCACGGGACATACTACATGACAATCGTAATCAACGATTCGTACACAACAACAAACGACACATCCGACACAACATTCGACGTCCGAAGCATCATAGATTCAGAAGCCCCACAGATAACATCAACATCAATCGACTCAAGCATCTACTCCGGCAAAACAACAACAATAAACGCAACAATCACCGACAGCAATGTAATCACAGCAATAGTCAACCTAAATTACACAGCAACAAACCTATCAATGACAAACACAACACTAACCACTTTCAACGCAACATTCGTAGCCCCAGCAATCGGCACATACAAATACAAAGTTTACGCATCAGACGTTGTAGGAAACTCAAACGACTCTTTATCCTGGCAAGAATTCACGGTAGTCAAGCCAAACGCAACAACGCAAAACACACAAGCCCCATCAACCGCACTCCCATATCACATCATCATGGTCACATCACAACTAAACGCAACCGACGCTGTCAAGGGAGTTTACGCATATCTAAACACACCAGCAGGATTCACATTTCTCGAAGACTACTCACAAAATCAAGAATTAGGAAACTTCACAGAAGGCGAAACAAAAAATGTAACATGGTTCCTATCAGTCCCAATCACCGAATCGACATACTCCCTAAACGTAACATACACCGACGGCTACTCAAACCAATGGAACTCCTCAAGCACATCAGTCCAAGTCACATCGGCAATCGGTGGCGGATACATTCTTGATATCGCAGGATACCCAGAAGTTGAAACAAGCGGGACATATTATGTCGAATCAAAATTCAAACAAGACGAAACGTACACGGCCCCAGACTCAGTCACAATAAAAATATATGATGCATCAGGAATTCTCGTCGTCGGCCCAGCCGCAATGACACAAGAATCAACCGGGCAACACAACTACACATACACCGTCGGTGCATCAGCCGTAGAAGGACAATGGGAAACAATAATCAACGCAACAAAATCATCAACGTCATATTTCGCAAATCATTTTTGGAAAGTAGTCGGCGGACCATTCGACGTTCGAAACATAACAGTTTTAAATTCATCAATAAGCAACCTAATAATCAACGTCACAACAGAAAACACAGGCGGAGCAAACAAAGACTTAACCCTCGAATGGAATTTAACAAAGGAAAGCGATGGAACTCTCCTCGACTCAGGCGCCGACACATTCATGGTCCAAGCAAGCTCAACAAGACTATGGACAGTAAATCCGACAACAACATTCGTCGGTCAAGTCAGAATAACAATGCTCGGATTCTATTCAACAACAGAAAAAGCCGGAGCATACAAAGTATTCAGCACAACGACATCAGGATTATATTGCGGAGACGGAACCTGTAACAATGGCGAAACCTGTTCAACTTGTTCTGCAGACTGTGGAGCTTGTTCGACTACTCCATCAACTGGCGGAGGAGGCGGAGGAGGAACAACAGAAATAAAAGAAGAAAAGGCAGGATTAATATTCCAAAACCTTCCAAAAACAATAGAACTCGCAACAGACATCACAAAAATTGTCACATTCACCGTCAATAACACAGGAACAATTGATATAACCAATTTAATTTTAAGCTTCGAAAACCTGTCATCAAATTACTACACCACAAACCCCCTCGCTATAAACAAATTAAAGGTTGGCGAAGCAAAACAATTTTTCGTCAAATTCCTAATCACAAATTCCTCAGGCACAAAAGAATCCAACATAAAAATAACATCAGACCAAATTGACATAACACAGCCAATTACAATCAACATCCTAAACATGCGCAACTACCTCATCAGCGAACTCGAAAGACTCGCAGAAAAAATTAAACAATTAAAACAAAAATTAAGCAGCGAAGACAAATCAAGCCTTGTCGAAGAATTAAAAACCTGTGAACAAATCCTATCTAAATTAGAAAATAATATAGGAAAAGAAGAATTTATTAATGCAAATAACAACGTAAGAGAAACAGAGGACTGTATTCAAAATATTGAAGACAGATCCTCAAAAATAAAAAAAATACCTTTCACAGAAATACAAATGGCAGGATACTTGGTTTGGATAATCACATGGTCACTAATCCTAATCCTAATTGCAATCCTCATAATAATAATAAGATTGGTCTATAAAAAACTAAACCTACTAACATTCATCAAAAGAAAACAACCAGAAATTCCAACAAAAACAGAATCAACTCACGAAAAAGAATTTATTGAAGACAAATTAAAAAGAATTAAAGAAAATCTCGGTTAATTTAATCAATTTCTCAAGAGGACAACCCCCCTACTCAACGATGACTTGGGCATACAACATCATCCATATAAACAATCATTCTTCTTGCGCAAAATAAATATCATCAATTTCACTTATACTCAAAGCCCTATCGAACACCATCACGTCGTCTATCATCCCACCAACCCTAATCTAAATCACAAAAGTATCAACAATTGTTCCATCTATTAAAACCGCAGAACCATAAAGAGTGTTTCCATCTACTGTATATACTGTCATATGATATTTATCATCAAAACCATAAGCAGTATAATCTTTAGGATTCAATGAACCAGGAGATAAATGGCCTCCACCTCCTCCAGAAGTAATATAAACAACTCCAGTTGAATCAACAATACCCTCATTAAAATCTTTTGTTGCATTATACCATTGTTTTATAGGATAGGTTCTTTCATAGTCATGTTCATGCCCTGCAAAAACAATGCTAACATTAAAATATTCAAATAAAGGAACCCAATTCTGCCTAAGCTTCTGGGTATGATAAGATTCTGTATCAGGATTTGAATTAAATACACCAGAGCTAAATGTAGGAAAGTGAAAATAAACAAATTTCCAGTCTATATTTGTATCCTCAGAACAATCCTTTAAGGTATTATAAAGCCATTTATACTGGGGAGTTGCTCCTGAAAAATCTGTTAAGTTTGGGATTGGCTGAAAATTCCCAGTTAGAGGAACAGTCCCATGATACTCCGCAGTATGATCAACATCATACATATATAATGAAATAAAACACGAATTCTTATATTTAAAAGAATAATAAGGATTATTATAATAATTGGGGTCATCTGGATCATTTAATGGTAAACCAACGACATGATACATATAACTAAAACTTGGATCAACTGGACTCAATGTCCTATGAGGAGAATAATTAAACACATCAAAATATCCATCTAATGCCTGATTCCCATCAATTGACCATTTCTCATGATTCCCTACAGAAGCAAAATAGGTTGCTCCCAATCCATTAGTTATCCTGGTTAGTAACGATTGAATATTCCTTAAGGTTGCTCTCCATTGCACAAGATTTCCATCAGAAAAATCTCCATGATGCAAAACAAAATCAGGATCAATCTTTTCTATCTGATTCACTATCTCTTCATGTATTATTCCCGTTTTCCCATTATACTCATGAGAATCTCCATAAACCGCAAAAGTAAAACTTGTACTCTCAGCCTCAGTTCTCCAGTCAAAAGTTATTGAATCTGCATTTATATTAGCATCTCCTCCAGAAAACTTTAATTTATATTTGAAGCTAGAGCAAGGAAGCTGAGGATGATGTTTATAACTTTCCCATTTCCCATTTTCCAACTCCTCCCAGTTTGTCCCATCGCAAGTGAAAAATATGGAAGTAGTTTCCGCCCCGCTTAAAGTTGCCTTTATTGAATTAAAGTTTCCTGAATCAATCCAGTTAGATTCTAATTCCCCAGTTCTTATCATTTCTCCTCTTGCTAATGCTTTAATCTCATCAATTTCTAAATTTCTGTTCCAAATAGCAAACTCATCTATAGAAATATCAACCGAAGGGAAACTACCACTCCACCATCCCATATAAAAATTAGCAGGATAATTAAATCCTCCAGAATAACCATAACTACCAAAATTATTTCCATCTACATAAATTGTATTATTACCTGGCTTCAAACTCACAGCAATATGATGCCAGCTATCTTTAATCCACCCAAGATTAGGAGTTATAAGAGAATGTGAATCAGGAAATCTTAATCTTAAAACATTAGAAGAATAAGAGAATATTAATGAAACATCATTACCAAAAAGTCGCGAAGCACCAATAACATTACTTGTATCATCACTTAATCTCATCCAAAAAGCAAATGTATAACTATCATCTATATCTCTGTTGCTTATCAAAAGAGATTTAGGAGCACCCGCACGTCTGACATCATGAGCCCCCCCGAATTTTCCACTCGCAGAGTAAAATAATCCATCATTATATGCCCAAGCATTCCTTCCTTTTTCTGAAAAATCATTAACAAGTCTTATATCGTCTTCAAGATATATCGGATCGTTATTAAAGTGATATAATCCTTCCATCGTCGGCTCCGATTCCAATTCCCCCGCAGTCACACCACTTGGAATAATTGAA
>Ga0265594_1002110_pt1 | contig 14630 bp, 15 predicted proteins | sample saktaG_11_FD_190147 | JGI IMG/M metagenome (GOLD analysis project Ga0265594, IMG submission 190147) | Saline water microbial communities from Sakinaw Lake, British Columbia, Canada - sak_2011_5_24_80m | ecosystem: Environmental > Aquatic > Non-marine Saline and Alkaline > Saline ... | reverse complement strand
CTCATAAGGCCTAAAGGATTTATCCTGCCTAGCATAGGCAAGATAGGGCACAACTGCTATCACTTCTCTGGCTCCACGCTTCTTAACCAAGTCTGCCAGCAGCAGAAGCTGTACTAGGTGGGTGTTCTGAGGGGGATATGTCGACTGAACTATTACAACATCCTCACCATTTACATCCGACTCAAGCCTTACGTAACATTCACCGTCGGGGAAGAGCTTGGACTCAACCCTCACAGCATCCAAACCAATTCTCTTGGCCACTGCTTCTCCAAGTTCTCTCGATGCAGGACCTGAAACAACCAGCAAGTTCACATCACTCCTGAACTAGATATACCGTCAAGATGTTTTATTTGTTCCGCAGAACACTATAGGTTTATCAGCACCAGCGTCCCCGTATCCACTCGAAGTTAGGACGGCCATCGAAATGGGTAATTCCCTCCGCCCCAACGCTGTCTCCCCTCCAAAGGAGGAGATGCGCGGAGTAAGCTTAGGCAGGTACCTCGATGTTTCAACAAACCATAAGTATGCTAAATTCCAAGTAGCCAAAAAGCTACCAGCCAACTTCAGTGAGCGCGACTCTGAGGAAAACCTGTGGAAACTCCACGCGAGGCTGACGGAGAAGTTCTACCATCTGGAGTCAGATCTAGATTCAGGGAAAGTTAAACTTAAGGATCTTGAAGATCCCCATAAATCCTACCTCGACCTAAAGGTTGAGATAGCCAAGAGAATTCTCGTTGGCTGCCGCTTCTGTATGAGACATTGTGGTGTAAACAGACTTAAGGGAGAGAAAGGTGTATGTGGCTGCGGTAAGGAGGTTGCGGTCTCAACCTTCTTTGCTCACATGGGGGAAGAAGCCGAGGTAGTTCCTTCGGGAACTATTTTCACTTGCGGCTGTACCCTGAAGTGTCTACACTGCCAGAATTGGACGATCTCCCAGTGGGAGGAGAAGGGAGACACCTACACTTCAAGGCTTCTGGCAGGCGTAATGGAGTTGTTGAGAGAACAAGGCTGCAGAAACGCCAACCTCGTCGGCGGAGATCCAACGCCTTGGCTTGAGCAGTGGTTGGAAGCCTTTAGGTATGTAAAAGTTAGCGTTCCCGTGATCTGGAACAGCAACTCCTACTACAGCCCAGAAACAGCCAATCTTCTAGCAGGGTTTATCGACCTATACCTACTTGACCTAAAATATGGTGATAACCAGTGTGCGGAGAGAATCTCCGGGGTGAAAAACTATGTGGAGACAGCTAGACTTAACCACCTTCACGCTGCCAAGTACGGCGAACTGCTAATCAGGGTACTGCTCCTCCCAGACCATTTTGAGTGTTGCGGCAAACCCACTCTTAAATGGATAGCGGAGAAACTAGGCGCCAACACAAGGGTCAACATTATGGATCAATACAGACCGGAGTGGAGAGCCCACGAGATCTCCGAACTTCGAAGACATCTGCCGCGGGAACAATATCGCGCTGCCTTAGACTACGCTGCTGAGATTGGCCTCAGGAACCTCGGTTAACCGCAACCCTTTAGCCTCTTAATTTTTATGTATCCAGACAGATCCTTAAATAAAGGAGATTAAATGGAGGCTGATTGAGGTTGCCCATTCTTCCTATAGATACTGGTCGATACGCAACACCTGAGATGAATAAGATCTTCGAGGAGGAAGCTCGACTTCAAAAACTTCTCGATGTGGAAGCCGCTTTGGTTTGGGCTCTTGCAGAAGTCGGCATCTGTCCCAGAAAAGACGCTGAGATTATAGCTAAGAAAGCCTCGACCAGATACGTGAAGCTGAAACGGGTGGAGGAGATTGAGAAAGCCACCAACCATGACATCATGGCTATGGTGAATGCCTTATCCGAGGTATGTGAAGGAGCTGGCAGCTACATCCACTATGGCGCCACCAGTAGCGACATGTTAGACACAGCGACGGCGCTTCAGTTCAAAGAGGCATTAACCGTTATAGAAGCCAAGCTGAATCGACTTGAGGCACAACTGATGAGTTTTTCGAACCGATACAAAAGAACAATTATGATCGGGAGAACACATGGCCAGCATGCTCTACCTATAACCTTTGGCCTAAAAACTGCAGTCTGGATGAGAGAGATTTCCCGTCATATCCAACGGCTGGAGCAGTGTAAAGAACGCGTTCTCGTCGGAAAGGTCACAGGGGCTGTGGGAACACAAGCTGGTCTTGGCCCAAAGGGGCTGCAGATCCAAAAGTTAGCTATGAAAAAGCTGAACCTAAAACCAGTTGAAGTTTCAACGCAGGTAATTCAACGTGACCGCCATGCTGAGCTAATGTTAAACTTAGCGCTCATAGCCTCCAGCTTGGGCAAGTTTGCGGAGGAGATCCGCCTTTTACAACGCACGGAGGTAGGTGAGATCTCCGAATTCTTTGATGTCAAAAGGCAGGTTGGGAGCTCCACGATGCCACATAAGGTTAACCCCATAACCTCGGAGCGCATCTGCGGCATCGCCAAGCTTATGAGAAGCCTCTCTCTCGTCGCCTTAGAGAATATACCCTCTTGGCATGAGCGAGATCTTACCAACTCCTCTGCAGAGCGCTTTCTCTTTCCATGCACGTTTATACTCCTAGACTACATGCTTGCCCTGATGAATAAAATTTTCTCACGCCTAAAGGTGAACAAGGAGCAGATGGCTGAGAACCTCCGCGCCACCAAGGGTAGAGTTATGTCCGAGTCGGTGATGTTATCTCTAACCCGCAAAGGGTTGACACGGCAGGAAGCCCATAACGCTGTAAGAAGCTTGGCGTTGAAAAGCCTCAAAGAGGGAAAGGATTTCCAAGAAATCCTGAGGAAAGATAAAAATGCGAGGAAGCTTCTCACCGCGGGGGATTTAAACCGGGCCTTGGATCCTCGTTCCTACCTAGGGACCACTATCAAGCAGATTGAAGCTGCAATAAAGCAGACACGTATAGAAAGGAGTAGACGGAAGTTAGCTAGTTAATGAACGGCAAAACTGTAAATTGGACAATGTTGTCCGTTTTAAATTCATAAATGGTAGCATATGCAACGTTTTACGAGTTAAAAAACATAGATACAATTTTAAGTTAGGAGTTTTCCAATTCTAATTAAAATAAATAGTGATTTAATTGCAATGCCCTTCCTGTAAAAGATCATTCCCCGACTACGTTAAATCTTGTCCTTATTGCCAGATTTATGGTGGTACTGTTACTACTACCTCTGCTACTTTTGTGTATGATATTGCTCCTGAAAAGGTAAACGACTTTGTAACTACTTCCGGTATTGTTTCATTTTGCGAGAGCATTGTAAGTGGTGCTAAGGCGCAAATCAAACATCTCAAAGAGTTAGGTGTAAAGGAAGAAGATATTCACCCACTAGAAAGTAATGTAAGTCAGTTTGAAAGTTCGGTATTAGATTTAGAAACCAAATTTAACGATGAAATAAAGAAAAAGGATTCAGATTTCAGAAAAATACAGCAAGAAGCGGAAAAGCTATTTTCTAGAAATGCCCTGGCCGATGCTATAATTAGTAGAATTAGGAAATGTAACCTTTTATTTGAAAGTAAAACTAAAGCAAAACAATTTAAAGAAAACATAGAGATAGCAAATCAGTTACATACTCCTTGTGATAACGAAAAAGATTTTATAATAAAAATAGGTATTCTTCCTCAGATTTTTGATGTTGAACTAACACCTTTGAAGAATTTAGTAACCAAAAAAGATGGTGGCTCGATTAATTTAATTGAACAATGGTTAAATGAAAGTGGTATAACGTATGACAACAATATGATTCTAACTTGGTATATTATAAATAAATTGAGAAATGATATGGAACCTTTCCACACCACCAAAACAGATATTATCAAAGATTTAGAGTTCTTTGGGCACTCGTATCCTGTAACTGATTACTCTAAGCTATGGGAGGATATCCTTAAAACATTCTGGGATAGCCTAGCTAAATGGTTAGAAGTATTACAAAGTTTATAGTGAATATTAAATTTTCATAACTTGATCTCATTTTTTATAAATTCTATTAAATCATTTTTTAGTTCAAACATCTCAGAAAATGATAATAGCACCAGCTAGCTTTGATGGGTGATCTTATAGGGATTGCCTGCTCAGTTTTTTAATGTCCTCAACACAGTACTAACCGAGTAAGAATTAGGTTTAGCATATTGAAGGTTACTAAAGACTATAATCTCGGCAAACTTCATGCAAAATTGGCTAAGGAATGGCACCCAACCAAGAATGGGAAACTTACACCATACGATGTGACACCTGGCAGTGGCAAAAAAGTCTGGTGGTTGTGTAAACGTGGACACGAATGGAATGCTAATGTATTACATAGGACATCGGGTTGTGGCTGTCCAGAATGTTCTGGAAAGAAGGTTGGGAAAGACAACAATCTGGCAGTAAAATACCCTAACCTAGTGAAAGAGTGGCACCCAACAAAGAATGGAGACCTAACACCATACGCTGTCACACCAGGAAGTGATAAGAAAGTTTGGTGGATGTGTAGCCAAGGACACGAATGGAACGCTAGCGTAGGTAATAGGGCACGTGGTAGTGGTTGTCAAAAATGCTACGCCGAAAATCGAGGAGATATAGTAAGAAAATCGGTGATAAAGAAAAGAGGAAGTCTTGCAAGTAACTATCCTGAAATTGCAAAACAATGGCACCCAACCAAGAATAGAGCTTTAACACCTTACGATGTGTCACCCCACAGTGGAAGGAAAGTCTGGTGGATATGTAACCGAGGACACGAATGGAAAGCTACTGTAAATAAAAGAACACATGGTCGAGGCTGCCCCAAATGTAGTGTTCAAAGTTCGAGGGTTGAGATTAGAATCTATTGCGAACTAAAAACGATATTTCAAGATGCCAAGTGGCGGGAGAAGATGGGGCGGGAATGCGACATTTACCTGCCAAAATATAATGTGGGCGTGGAAGTAGATGGATATCCCTGGCATGACGGTAGAAACAAGGAACAATTGGATATAAAAAAAGAGAAACAACTTCTCGGAAAAGGTGTTGAGATATTTCGTGTAAGAGATAATAGGTTAAAACGATTATCACAGAAAGACATTCTTTATCATGGACGCAGATCTGAGGTAGAGATTTCAGTTATTAAGAGATTGCTGAAAAATCTGATGGAAAATATTTCACTAACCCACCAAGACGAATCAATGGTAGTAAAGTATCTAGACTCAAATCAGTTCCAAAATAATCAAGACTACCAAAAACTTGTTACACAGCTACCTAGCCCTCCCCCAGAAAAGTCATTGGCTTATCTCTATCCTCAACTCACAAAAGAATGGAATTATGAGAAAAATGCGTCGTTAGAACCAATAATGCTCCTTCCATCAACTAGTTTAAAAGTCTGGTGGAAATGTAGTCGAGGACACGAATGGAAGACGCATACATATAGTAGGATAAAAGGTATCGGTTGTCCACAATGCTACGCCGAAGATCGCGGTAGACTTTTTACAAAATCGGTGATAAAGAGAAGAGGAAGCCTTGCAACAAAATATCCTGAAGTTGCAAAACAGTGGCACCCAACCAAGAATGGCGATTTAACACCTTACGATGTAGCCCCTAAAAGTCATATGAAGGTCTGGTGGAGATGTGGCCGAGGGCATGAATGGGATGCACGGATAGCTGATAGGACACGTGGTAGGGGCTGTCCAAAATGTTGGAACGAAAAAAGATGTGAGACTTACAGAAAAGCCAAGCTAAAACGAGCTAGCTAGAACCGATTTAGGCATCCTACCGCAGTAACCTTAAAACGTTGCATGTGCAACGTCTTAAATTCATAAATCGAGCTATGTAGACCTATTTAAGGCACAAGAAAAATAGAACGTTACAAATTAACTTTAGCTAGCTGAAAACCTACTTCAACGGAACGTACATGGAGCTTCGGCTGGCTCCGATGCCAGGGTTACCGTGGGTTACTCTCTTATTGGTTATGGCGAACTCTCCTAGGAGGTGCCCTATCATCTGAGGCTTTATCTCAATGGGAACAAACTCATGGCCGTCGTGGACAGCGATGGTAAGCCCAGCCATCTCGGGGATAATAAGCATATCTCTACAATGTGTCTTTATCGGCGGAGCCTTGGGATCAGCCTTACGCTTAAACGCCCTAATCGTTTCAATGAGCTTTCTATGTTCTGTAGGTAAACCGCGCAAAAGTTTCCTTCTTGCTTTTGAGGGCAGTAGCTTGATGAAGTCATCCATGGCTAACTGTTGCAGCTGCTCTATGGTGTGACCCCTGTACATGAACTCCTTTGGCATGGTTTCCCTCCCAAGATTATTGACATTCACATATTAACTTTAAAGTTTTCTCGCCCAACTACCTGCTGTACACCTTCTTCTTCCTCGACCGACCTGTCTGCCTAGCCGCTATTAGGCCGACCTTTCTGCCAGGGGGGGCATCCCTTGAAACAGTTACTGGTTTGCCAGCGTGTTTATGTCTTCCCCCACCGTAGGGGTGAACTGCAGAGATCATCCTTCCACCCTTCGTCATAGGGTACTTCTGGGGTTTCGCCTTCATTAAATGGTAACGTTCCCCTGCCTTCATCATTATCTTGTCGGTTCTCCCCGCTCCCGCTACGACCCCTATAGTTGCTAGGCTGCCACTATGGATGTTTACGTTCTTCCCAGAGGGAAACTTCAGAGCAGTTCCAGCTGAAGTGTGGGATATGAGGCTAGCGTAGCCTCCAGAAGCCCTAACAAACTTCCCTCCATCTTCAGGGTTCTTCTCAATATTGTAGACCATGGTGCCTTCTGGAATCTCTGAAAGCGGCAGTATATTTCCAACCTCCTTAGCTGCATTCATACCCACTTGAATCTTCTGATTCTCATACATCCCCTCACAGGCTACGTTATAGAAAGAATTGCCGTCATCAAGGCGGATGAATGCTAAGGGAGCACCTCGCCCAGGGTCGTGGGTAAGCCTCTTAACGACACCTGTGGCAGGTATCTTTCCAAGCTTGCTGAGAGGGAGGTATCTAACTGGTGCAACGCGTTTATGGGTTGGCGACCTGAAGGTTGATGTACCTCTACCACGCCTCTGAACCCTAATTCTCTTACCCATCAGCCATTTCCCCCTCAGAATATGCCGAGCTTTATAGCTACATCTGCAGCTTTGAACCGTGGGTTGAGCTTGACGAATGCCTTCTTTTCGCCTAGAGGTGTAATCATAACGTTGACTTTCTCAGCTTCAACTTCATACAGTTCCTCCACTGCCCGTCTCACATCCTTTTTAGTTGCTTTCCTGTCAACCATGAAGACCAACTTGTTCTCAGCTTCAATTGAAGCGATGGCGTTTTCAGTAATTATGGGATTAATGATGACCTTATACGGATCCATTTTCACTCAGCCCAAACCTCCTCAAGCCTCTTGAAGGCGGATTCATCCCAAACGGTAACCCTGCCTGGATGAGTGCCCGGCGCTAGTAGTTCAGCATTCAGCCGTGATACATGTGAAACATCTAATCCGGGGATGTTTGAAGCTGCTCTTCCAATCCCTCTATCCTTGTTAACTACAAGCAGGGGACCCTTGATATGTTTGGTTTTACGTCCCCTAAGCTTTCCCTTTCCAGCACGGATCTTTCTCCCCCCCTCTATCCGCTTCAACTCCTCACCAAGCCCAATTGCTTTGAGTGCTTCCGTTAGCTTCTTGGTGTTCTTAAACGCCTCGATTTTATCATCAACCACCAAGGGTATCTGCTTAATCCCTTGTACCCTATGCCCTCTCCCTTGAACAAGGTCCCTCTGCGCAGTTGCGGCGATAGCGGATCTTATAGCCAACCGGCGTTCCTTCACGTTGATCCTCTTCACTATCACCTTCTCAGATAAGGGGGGATGTGCCAGTCGGCCTCCTACTGTACCGGGGGCTAATGCTCCTTGCCCTGACCTAGCGGTTCCGCGTCCTTTAACCCTAGGTATACGTGCCATGCCTTGACCTACACCGAATGACTCGGCGGTAGTTCGCTTCCCAGCCATAGGATCCCTACCTTTAGGCTGGATACGTCTCGACTGAACAGCTAAAACAGCTCTCTTTATCACATCAGGTCTGATAGTGGTTTTAAATACGCTGGGCATCTTGACTTCTCTGAGGATCTTTCCATCTAACGTTTTAACTGCAATGAGATCGTTTCCCTCCACCTTTTTCTCAGCCTTAGAGGGATGTACCTTAACTTCTTCCGCCATCTGTTTCACCTTCAACTCCTAGACATGTATGTAAGTTAAGGCGGTGGCTTGAACCTTCTCAGGGCCTCTGACGGCATAGCGCATCCTAACCAACCTCTTGGCAGGGCCAGGGGCGCTCCCTTTCATAATTAGGTAAGGTCCTTTCACAACACCGTAGCGGTGGAAACCGCTCTTGGGGGTGATCTCCTTGCCGTCTTTTCCCATCTTCAGTATCCGAAGGTTGAACTCAACCCGCTGGGAGAAGCCCAGCTGCCCAGCCCTTGGCACCTGTGAGGTGACCAGCGCGGGACTCCACGCTCCTATGCACCCAACTCCACGCACAGTCTTCCTCGATTTATTTTGGAGTATGCGAATGCCAAACCGTTTCACAGGGCCGGAAAAACCCTTACCTTTGCTGACCGCTATGACATCAATGTACTGCCCCTCAGAAAAGAGATCTGAAACCTGAACCTTCTTACCGAGAACACCTCTCAAATAGTCCCATTTTTCTTCCGCTGTCTTACCTCCAGCAGGTATCTCCATGACATCGGGCTTCTTTTTATGGATCCCTGCATCTCGAGGTAAAGTGCATGCAATAGCTCTCAGCTCAGTAACTCTATCTAGCTCTTTTTCAATCTTTGAGAGAGCTTCATCCATTGGAGTTGCTGCCTTCCCCAGAGGGCTAACAGCGCGGCTCAGGTCTCTAGGCAGAGCCTTAGCCCATACCTCAGCGAAGCTTTTCAACCCGCCATCAGTTGACTCGTATGCCCTGATCGCACATATCCAAAGGGGCGGAGTATCAATCAAGGTGAGGGGACAGAAGACCTCTTGGCCGTGGTTTGGTGATCGAGGGTTATCCTCAACCGTATACCCATAGGTCATGCCAGCCTTGTAGCCTGCGAAGCCCAGAAGCTTGGTTTCATCTGACTCACGCCAATAGCGAACCCGTGGCACTAAGCTTCGAGCCCGTCCTCTAGGCCGATAGGCCAGTGACCCTCTCCTAGGAGCATGTCTCTTTCTATGTCCCATACTCTCTCACTTATAACTGATGCAAGACAACACATGAGGATATTTCTTATTTAAGCGTATAGCCTGTAGATGCTCTTTCATTGGCAACTGATTCCCGTGGCTATCTTAAGTTATGTAGATCTTCCCTTTGCCCACTTCCTCGGCGAACTTCTTCAACTTCCTCAACTTAGCTGCGTCTTTCCCGCTGAGGCTTTTCTCCAGAATTTCGTTTGCTGGTTCTAACAGGTTCTGTTTTATATCTCCTAACAGTATACCAACCATTTTCATGTTAAGCTTCGAAGAGCCTAACGCTATCAAGGTGAGAATGTGGAGATAGTAGATGTTGATGTAGTTCAATAAGATGAGGTCTTTCTGAAGATCCTTATCCATCTTACTTACTTCCCTCCCAGTTTAGTGTCATAGCCAAGACGTAATCTCACAGCTTCCATGTACTCCAAGTTTTACGAACCTCCCGAACAGAGTTCTCAAAGTCTTCCGCCCACAGACAATAGTGACCCTCAACTCTGCGCTCCGTCATATCTGCGGCTTCCAAGACAACATTTATCCTACAATTATTAAAAGGCTTATTGGGGAAAGAATGTATAGCCCTCTTCTAAGAGCATGAAGCCATATTTTTATTAGTTCTAGATGTGCCTATAAGGGCGCAACTAGAGGTCTAGGCTACAGTTTCAGCTGAGCAACTTGGGAAGAAGCCAATGAATGCAACCTATAAACTTTTTGAACATGAAGCCGATGTGGGCATACGGGGTTACGGTGCAAGCGTTGAGGAAGCCTTCGAAAACGGAGCAAAAGCAATGTTCAGCGTTATGGTCGATCTGGAGAAGGTTGAAGCCAAAAGAGGCGTTGAGGTCAGGTGCGAGGCAGAGGATCTGGAAGGCCTATTCGTCGAGTGGTTGAACCAATTACTGGCCAAGAAGGATATTGAGGAAATGACATACTCGAAGTTCAAGGTTACAATTCAAGGGAGAGATAATTCTCACAATCTCAAGGGCCTTGCTCTAGGAGAGGAGTTGAACCCCAGCAAGCATGGAGCGAAAACCGAGGTAAAGGCTGCAACCTACCACATGTTAAAGGTGACTCAGGAGGGTGACCTCTTTATAGCTCAATGCGTCGTTGACGTTTAGGGGGCTGGAAAATGGATCTATCTAAGATTAAGAAAATCAGCACCTACGAGTGGGAGATGCCGAAAACCGGCGAGATGAAGGTTCCAGGTAAGATCTATGCTAGCAAGGAACTCGTTCAGGAGATGGATGAAAAAGTCTACGAACAGGTCTCCAATGTAGCTTCCTTGCCAGGTATTCAAAAGGCTTCAATTGCCATGGCAGACGCCCACTGGGGGTACGGCTTTCCCATAGGGGGCGTAGCAGCATTTGACCCAGAGGAGAACGGCGTCATATCAGTGGGTGGCGTAGGCTTCGACGTTAACTGCGGTGTGAGGAACTTAAAAACCAACCTTACGGTTGAGGAGATCAAACCCAAACTCAATGAGCTGGCAGATGTCCTCTTCAGAACGATTCCAGCTGGTTTAGGTGTTGGCGGTGAAATAAAGCTCTCTCCAAGGATGGTGGATGAACTGCTTCTAGGTGGCGCAGAATGGGCTGTTGAACAGGGCTACGGCGAGAAAGAGGATCTTGAGTACACTGAAGAGAACGGTAAGATGCCAGATGCAGACCCTGAGAATGTGAGCGATGTAGCCAAGAAGAGGGAGCATGGCCAGGCTGGAACCTTGGGTTCAGGTAACCATTATTTGGAAATACAACGCGTGGACGAGATCTTTGATAACAAAACAGCTAAAGCCTTCGGCATTGAGAAAAATGCCATCATAATATCGATCCATTGCGGTTCCCGAGGTTTAGGCCATCAGGTTGGAACTGACTATCTTCGCGTCCTGACGGCAGCGAGCAGGAAGTATGGAATAAAGATCAGAGAACGAGAGCTTGTCTGTGCTCCCATAAAGTCAGAGGAGGGACAAAGGTATTATACAGCTGTCTGCGCCGCAGTAAACTGTGCCTTCGCCAATAGGCAGGTTCTAACCCACCTAACGAGGCAGGGGTTCCAGTCAGTTCTCCCCAAAGCTGAGATAAAAGTTCTCTACGAAGTCGGCCACAACACATGCAAAAAGGAGAAGCATGAGATCGATGGTCAGATGAAGGAGCTGTACGTCCACCGTAAAGGCTCAACGCGTGCCTTCGGCCCGGGGTGCGTGGGGCTTCCATCAGCCTATCGACAAGTAGGTCAACCTGTTCTAGTAGGGGGAACTATGGGAACCTGTTCCTACATACTGGCGGGAACCAAAGAAGGCATGAATCGTGCATTCGGATCTGCCGCTCATGGAGCAGGAAGAACCATGAGCCGCATAAAGGCCAAGAAGCTGTGGTGGGGAAGTAACTTGGTCAAGGATCTAGCTCAGAAAGGAATAATCATCAAGGGGCATTCCATGGGAGGTCTAGCTGAGGAAGCCCCCGGTGCCTACAAGGATGTAACCAGCGTTGTGAAGGCTATGGCTGGGGCAGGGGTAGCCAAGAAGGTTGCCATGGTCAGACCGATGGTCTGTATAAAAGGCTAAAGTTTTATTTATTCACCTACGCCGCCAAGTGCACCACATTTGCATCCGCTAATTCTCAGTTAAGAGATTGAAGGCGGAAAGACTTGAGATGACTGCTTCCTCAACCCTAACGGTCTCAGTTCCCTGATCCCTCATCGTGTTAACCACGAAGTCAAAGAAATCCTCGACATTGCATCCTCTCCGCGAGAGTATTTCTCTGACCCCTTCGTTGGGTGAGCCGAATGCCACCAATATACCCTTGGCTTCAGACCATCTTCTGGTCAGTTTTTCTGTCTCCTCCGATATAGAGTTGCCAAACCGGGATGTAGCAACCTTTAGGTCGAAATTATTGCTGCCTGCAGCCTCATCGAGAGTTCTAGTTGTCGCCTCAACTTGGAAGCCCCAGTAGAACGGTATATCCCGTCGTCTCACAGTTTCAACCGTTAGGTCTCTGCTGATGCTCTTCACTCTGACACTTATCCTTCCACTTACATGGTGAGAGCTTGCGAGCAAAGCCGGTCTCTCCACACCTATATCTACCAATGACCGATTTCCAGAGGACTTGATAATGACGCCGTCTCGGATCTCTCCTGCCCTGAGTTTCCTTGATGAGGCTTCTAAGGGGTGGTTCGGTGTTCTCAGTGGAGGAAGAATCCCCCCATACCTCAGATCAGGGGTGATTGGGAAGAGTCTACGCCTCAGATATTGAGGTGTAGCCAGATAGGAGAGGATAAGCTCCATGAACTTCAGGTCTCGGGTTTGATCAGTTTTCCGATCCCGGTAGATAAGTAAATGGTCAACTCGAAAGATAGCTGAGGCCCTGCCTATGACCCCAATTTTAGCAGTCCTCTCTCGAAGGTGTGGAGTATCGGCCACGGTTGAAGCGGGAATAGCCACAGTTATCTGAGCTCTCCGCCGAGGTGCAAGCAATCTTTACGTCAACTTCCCACAGTTAATCAACATCTCTATGGGTGCCAATAGCCTCTTAAACCTTATTTGAACTGAGTTTATATCTTAACCTGCACAGAAGTGTAGTATATGAGTCTTCTAGACGACCCTAAACGCGTTGCCTCCATCGATAGAAGTGGTATGTCCCGGGTGCTAGATGAGACCCCCCGATACTATGAGGATGCTTGGGAGATCGGTGATAGGGTAGAGGTGAAACTCGATCCCACACATATAGAACAGTTGCTCTTCTTGGGAATGGGCGGTTCTGCAATCGGCGGAAGCCTGTTAAGGGATTGGGGCTACAACCAAGTCACGATCCCTATAGATGTGGTGAAAGATTATCTTCTACCCAGATATGTTGACAAGCACACCTTGACTTTTGGTGTTAGCTACTCAGGTGAAACCGATGAGACTTTGACTGCCTTCTCAGAAGCGTTGCGGAGGAGATGCCCCTCAATAGGCCTGAGCTCTGGCGGCCTCTTGGAGAAACTGTGCCTTAAGTATGATGCAGCTCATCTGAAGGTTCCGGACGGCTTTCAACCTAGAGCAGCATTACCTTACCTCGCCCTACCCATCTTCAGGGTTCTTGACAAGCTGGGTTTGACAGCTGGCTTAGGAGACGAGGTCAAAGAGGCAGTAGCCGTTCTCAGATCTGTTGGCAGTAAGATTAAACTGTCCATTCCCACCAACCAGAACCAAGCGAAGCATATAGCCTCTGAGATCGCAGATACCTTTCCCCTCATCTATTGTTCCAGAGCGTTTACAACAGTTGCCTACCGCTTTAAGGCTCAGCTCAACGAGAACAGCAAGATTCTTGCCAGCTATGCCATCCTGCCAGAACTTGGCCATAATGAGGTTGTAGGATGGGAAGGGGTATCCCCAGAATTTTCCAACATGGTCTCAGTGGTTCTCATCAGGGATCACGGTGAGCCCAATGAGATCAAAGCCAGGTTCGAGATCACTAAGGAGCTGATTGGCAGGAAGACTGATAAGATTTATGAGATATACGCAGAGGGGCAGACAAGGCTTGCTAAGATGCTCTCCACAATCCACCTCTGTGACTACATTAGCTTCTACATTGCGGCTCTCCGAGGGGTCGACCCAACACCTATAAAGAATATATCCGCCCTCAAAGGCAAACTTCAGCAGAAATTTAAACTACAAGAGAACATTAAGAATGGACTTGCTTAAATGAGTTGGAGCGTTATTTCAGAGTAAGATTTACAGGGTTCTACCCCACAACCAACCGTTAGGTGCAAAGCATGGTCGACATAGAGCTGGAGATGCTGAAGCGTAAGAAAATGAGAGAACTTGAGCGGCGCCTCGCTGTTGCAACTTCTGCCACCAAATTAGAGGAAGAAAAGGAAGATCCATTCAAGATTTTTAGTAGACATTTGGTTGGTAGAGGAAGAGAAGTTCTTGAGGCAGCTAGAACTCAGTATCCCGAATTGACCATGGAAATTGTAAGGGAGCTAGTAGAGCTAATAAAGTTAGGTAAGGTTAGGGAACCCATAACAGGTGAGATTCTTTATAGCACCTTCAGAGCTCTTGGTCTCCGCGTCAGACTTGATACTAAAATAGTTTTTGAGAAGCATGGTGAGGTCAAGAGTCTATCCCAGAAGCTTAGGGAAAAGATTACAGATTGAGAAATTGCTGACCTGTCACTCCTTTCTCAGGGCTACCACTGGGTCTAACCTTGAGGCTCTCCAAGACGGGTAAAATCCTGCGATAGAGCTTATCACCACAGAGAAAATCCAGACGAATAGGAGATCCGTTGGGAGAAAGACCGGTGTAAGGTTGAATCCGACTCCTCCAAACCCTGCGTTCACCAGTCCACTTAACAGAGATCCACCGACGATTACACCCAACACTATTCCTACGCTGCCACCTATGATACCTATCATAGTTGCCTCACTGAGGAAGAGCATCATTATGGAGC
>Ga0265594_1002105_pt1 | contig 14641 bp, 12 predicted proteins | sample saktaG_11_FD_190147 | JGI IMG/M metagenome (GOLD analysis project Ga0265594, IMG submission 190147) | Saline water microbial communities from Sakinaw Lake, British Columbia, Canada - sak_2011_5_24_80m | ecosystem: Environmental > Aquatic > Non-marine Saline and Alkaline > Saline ... | reverse complement strand
ATCCTTAGCCTCTTCTATAATCCTCTCTATAAATTCGGTGGTCAAAAGACTCACCATTGGTCGCTTTGTGCTTTGTATCATCTCAAAAAATTATCCTTTCTTGCACTTAAAATACAGGCTGTACCTTAGATTAATCTGGCTACCTCATTTCTCACCTCCTTCAAAGTATTGGACACGGTTCAACACCCATCCTCAACCGTCCTAAAAAAGCAAAGGGCTCAAAGCTACACCCACACTTTGGGTGCCTGAGCCCTTAATTTGACTTGTCTTTTGAATTGGTCTATGATGAACTAAACTGAATAACCTCATTACTCACTCCAGAAAGACCTGTTGCCGCAGGTCCTTTCTATTTATTCAGCCGTTTTCCTTCTCTGCTTCTTCCCTATGCTACCTTTTCCTCTATTGCCTCCTCAAGTCACTCTCCCAGTGTCTTGTCAGAACTAACAGCCCTCAGGCGGGCTTTCTTTAAGATACTCGGCCTCAGGCTTATGTATTTCCTTGTCTAGCCTCTCCACTCACGGTAACCATTTCAACCCATTAAAAATAGCTATATCACTAATTAGGAAATCTGTCAACCCTAAGTTCGTTGAATTCCGCTAAAAGGTGCAGCGCTTACAGGGCTAGCCCTTCACCTTGATATGTAGATAGAGGTCGCCACATTTTTTATCTTCTTCTCTGCCCATGCCCTTGAGCCTGATTTTAGTCCCCGACTTAATCCCCTGCGGTATCTTAACCATTAGCTTCTTTGTTTTTTTGCCTCGCCGGTGAATGATGCCTTTCTCACACCCGGTGTTCGCTTCAGACGGAGAAATCTTAAGCTCAATATGTTGGTCAAGGCTCTGCTTCGGTAAAGATTCATATTGGAGACCAAAGAGCCTGCGCAGAGCATACTTACCAATCCTTGCTGTTGCTCTTGAAAGTAGCCTTTCCATCAAACCCGGTTTGTAAGTATATACCTTGGTATGGGGGTAACTCTGGGCATAGTTCTCCCTGTCTTCAAATCCATAGGCTTTCCTGCCTGCTCCGCCAGGATGGGTAAAGAATTGAAATACGAAGTTACTGCCGTCAAAGAATGTGCGGTTGAGGAAATCTTGGTCAAATCTGAGCCCGGCTTGGCTAAACATTCGGTTCAGCTCATCAAACATAGCCCGGTTGGAGAAAATGCCTTGGAAAATATCCTGCTGGGAATACTGGAAGCCTTTATACCTGGAATCATAACCAACACCGGCAAACCTCCCGCTTCTGACAGAATCATATTGTTGCCTCTTGTCTTTATCCCCAAGCACACCATAGGCCTCATTTATCTCCTTGAACTTTTCCCCAGCCTGCTTCTCATTGCCCGGATTGGTATCTGGGTGATATTTGAAGGCAAGCTTTCTAAAGGCTCTTTTTATGTCTTCGTGGCTGGCATTCTCAGCAACGCCAAGAATTTGGTAGTAGTCTTTCATATCATTTCCCCGTATCTAATGCTTGGTATCTCATTAAGGATTTTTATCAGCTTCACCCTTCCCTTGGATAAATGTAAATGTTATATTATAACATTGAAATCGGTGCTATTAAACCTCTGGTTGGAGGTTGTAGGTGGACAAGATTGACGCTGCTTCAGATTTAATTCTTCACTCAAAACGGGTCGTAGTCTTTACCGGTGCTGGTATCAGCACCGAATCAGGTGTCTCTGACTTCCGTAGCCCGGGGGGAATTTGGGATAGATTTGACCCTAATGAATTTACCTATCAAAAGTTCCTGTCAAGCTCAGCCAGTAGAGAAAAATACTGGGAATTCTCCAAATCGCTCTGGCCTGCAATAGTTAATGCTGAGCCTAACCGCGGTCATTATGCTATCGCTGAACTCTATCAAATGGGCAAGCTAGACTGTGTGATTACCCAGAATATTGATAGCCTGCACCAGAAATCTGGAGTTCCTGAAGGAAAAATAATTGAGTTACATGGAACTCTAAAATGGGTTATTTGTCTTGAATGTGGCAAAAGGTATCCCAGGGAGCAAATCCAGGCTAGGCTGGAGCTGGGAGAAAGGGTTCCTAGGTGTGATACCTGTGGCGGCATCACCAAGCCAGCAACTGTTGCCTTTGGTCAGCCAATGCCTGAGAGGGAAACTCGTGAAGCTGAGGCGAGGTCTGCTGCCTGCGACCTGTTCTTGGTCGCCGGCTCATCACTGGTGGTCTATCCCGCTGCCCGAATGCCACTGATAGCTAAGGATAATGGTGCCAAATTGATTATTGTTAACCTGACGCCGACACCTCATGATAGCTATGCTGATATTGTAATTTATGAAAAGGTGGGAGAAGCCCTGCCTCAAATAATTGAGCGGGTAAAGGCAAAACTGAAGGGATAAGAGATTGTCTATTATCCTAAACCCTCATCAAGCCTAATCAAACTTCTCTTAATAAGCGGCATCAGGGGATAACACTATAAGCCGAATGGTTTGTAAATATATTGGAAAGCATATCAGTAAAAGTGAAGCTATTTATCATTGCTAACTTACTATTAGTCTGTTTGCTTGGCGGAAGTTGTGCTCCTGGCCGGGATTTTGACAGTTGCCTGCGCTCAATGGTGAAACCATACCGCTTTAGTTTGGTCAGCTGGGAGGCTAGGACTATATCGCATGAAGTAAGTCAATGGACTTTTGTTAACCATGACAAGGGTGCTGACCAAATCCATATGGTCGCCGAGTACTTTTCCTTCAACGAGCAGATAAAAATCCTAAAGTTGGAGATAGATGCCATCAGCGCTGGCGATAGCCAGGGTGATGTAGCTTCACTTGAAGCTGAATTAAATGGGTTACAAGAGCAAAAAATGGCTTTGGCTGACACGGTGGAGAGGACAATAGAGGGGCAGGTAAGACAGACCCTGACTCAGCAGGGTATTTTCAACCCAATAGACAAATATATAGGGTTAAAAGTTGGCTTCCCACCAGTAAATTTCAAGCTGGAGAAGCTACCCTATTTACTGGTGATTTCGCCCAGAGACAGGATAGAGAGCATGAGGGAAATTCTTGTTCAGCCGGACATTACTCTAGATGCGATAAAGGACATTGAAGCTGAAGTGGATAAACTAGGTGTCTCGTCGCTGGTGGTAGAGCTAGGTGGCTTTGGTGGAACATATCCCACCCTTGTTACTAATGAGGCTAGCCTGCGGTTTACTATTGATGTGGTAGCTGAGGAGTGGCTGCATCAATATCTGGTCTTTGAGCCGTTGGGATTTCTATATTTGCTTGATTTAATTGGCGTGTCCAGAAATTATGAGATTGCTACTATGAATGAAACCCTAGCCAGTATGGTCAGTAAGGAAATTGGTTCCCTGGTGTGTGAAAAATACTACCCTCAGCTTGAAAATGACACTCATCAAAACCAGGCAGTGAAGCCAGAATTTGACTTTAACCGGGAGATGAGAGAAATAAGAAGAGCAGTTGATAAGTACCTAGCCCGGGGAGACATTGAACAAGCTGAGGCATTTATGGAACAGAAGCGACAATACCTAGCCTCAATGGGCTATCATATTAGAAAGCTAAATCAAGCCTATTTTGCCTTTCATGGCGCTTATGCTGATAGACCAACCTCAATTAGCCCCATCGGGCTTGAGTTAAACGAGCTAAGAAGGCAAAGCGCCTCATTGAAGGATTTTCTAAATACAGTTGCCGCAATGACCAGCCGCCAGAATCTAAGGGATAGTATCAAATAAAAGCACTCAATAATGTGGTTTGCATCGGGACTTAAGGTTTGTTAAACTAAGGTTACTTGTGGGCCGCTAGCTCAATTGGCAGAGCAGCTGACTCTTAATCAGCAGGTTAGAGGTTCGATTCCTCTGCGGCTCACCACAAAGCTGGGTAAGCAACTGACTTGGCCAAAGTCTCAAAGCTGGAGCAAATCTGAAAGTAACCAGCTGACTAAACAGATTTAAGACATTATGGGCCGGCCGCAATGAAAGGTGAAACGTGACAACAGGGTAATTGGGCTACAGGATTTAGTAAAGGGATTCCTGTTTTCTCTCCAGGCTGAAGGACGTGCACCCCGCACACATGAGTATTATGATAAGCTTCTCCGGCATTTCGTAGACTACACTAAAAATCAAGACTAGCTTGACCGGAGTGACCTCTTAGATGCCAAGCAGATTAGGCAGTTCTTATCCAGGGTGGGCTCATGGAGTTTTGAGTACACAGTGGGTAATGGTAGTCGTAGGTTTACTAAGTCTAAACCATCCACAGCATGGCCGTACTACAAGGCATTAAGGCGGTTATTTAACTGGAGTATTGAGGAAGGGCTTCCTCTCCGAGATAGTGGGTGTCTTCACTACCCTACTATTTCGTTTCCTAGCCCATGGGAAGAAGATATCCCACAGTGGGTTAAGGGACGAATAACGCTTGAACGCCTAGTAATGGATATGAGGGTTCTCAAAGGGGAAGAGCCAACTGCTCTCTCTCGAATCCTAGCTAGCTCTTCTGGTTTCATGTTGGGGGCATTAGTACCCTTATCACCGTTGGTACACACCACGTATACGATATTCTTCCCTTCACACACCCAGCGAGCTACAGTACCAGCCATACGAGATTCAGCATCATCTGGATGTGGGGTAAACACTATTATATGAGCTTGCTCGGTTATCACATTTATATCTCCTTAAGTAATCATAACAGATTTGTGTTGAAGTCGTATAACCGTCAGTGTCAGTTGATCTATTCATCACCCTGTTCTGCCCCCAATTATTGTACCACCTTTTAAGTTAGAGTTACCGTGTGATTGTGCTGGATCAGCCTTTGGGGAGCAGGTCAGAATACGTAAAATTATCATAAAATATTGTCCCTTTGGAGAATATTAAAAAGACTTTGAATATGTTAATTTTGGCTATCAACACTGTAAGACTACTACGAAGAGAGGAGGTGACGATTGCCAATAAACCCGACAATAAAAAGAGTAGGCCGATTATAAAAATCAAAGGAAAACGAGGAATAATGGGATATAATTGGTTTAATTGTAAAGTAATCATCAAGATAAGTCAAATTAAGGGCTCAGAGACCCGAAGTGTGGGTGGTTTGAGCCCTTTTGGCTTTATTAATGGGTAAAGAAAAGTAAGCGGGGAGGTGATGCCTCTGAAACAATAAGGATGTAATGGCGATAGGGAAAGACCTATTGGCGCTCGGGAAAGACCGGTTAATATAAAAATTTTAAGAAAAGGAGATAGAGGTGAAAAGGAAAATTTTTAGTATCCTCTTTGCTTTGGTGCTGATGGTTAGCCTAGGATCGGCGGGTGTTGTGGCAAACCCTGCTGAGCAAGAAAACCCCGGAAGTGGTCCTTGTTCTTCGTGTAAGCCAAACTGTTCTTCAATGGCAGCAGGAAGGCTTGCCACAGTTGATGGTTACACGATGAGTGGTCATACGTGTGACGGAAACTGTGATTGGCGGCTTGAGGTAATTCCAGCAGCAAAATACAAACCCGGCGATGTTGTTGTTATTGATTATCCAGGAATGCCGGGTGGGTTCGGGCATGATATTCTAGGTGAAACAGTGATACCTCAGGTGCCCGAAACCTATAAGTGGTTTAAATGTGAAGTTCCATTGGGCAACGAACATCAGGTATTTATAGGGGAAAACACTTGTAGTACCCGAAGCGAACTGCAAAACATTGATTATGAGGATGCATTGTTAGATTGGTATTGGTTGCCAGCCCTTGGACTACAAAGGGGGGAGACAGCAAGAGAGGTAGTTGAGGTTATAGGTGCCTTAGTAGAGGAATACGGACTTCGTGGCAGTGCAGAAAGCTATTTAGTTTCAGACCCTTTGGAAGCATGGGTTTTGGAAATTCCGGGATGCACTACTGAATGGGTTGCACAAAGAGTTCCGGATGGGCATGTTCATTTCCATGCGAACAGGATGAGAATAGGAGTTATAGACTTGGAGGATCCTGATAATTTCCTGGCCTCACCGAACCTCATAACTCTTGCACAAGACAGAGGTTTTTATGACCCGGAGGAGGGTCCCTTTAATTTTGAACAAACATATAGTAGTCCGTCCTCTCGGGAAAGTATGGGGAATAGGCTTCGTGAGTGGAGGATGGTCAGCCTTCTTTGTCCATCTGTAGAGTGGGATCCGGAGGCTATAACCTATCCGTTCTCAGTTGAGCCTGACGAACTGATTTCAGTAGAATGGTGGATAAACAATGTTTGGAGAGATTCTTATGAAGGGACTCAATTTGACTTAGCGCAAGGAAATGCCGCAGGTCCATTTGGTAGTCCAGTCCGTCAGTCAATAACAGGTGTGAGCTATGCACGAGCTATCGCTACTCAAAATACGGGATATTCCTGGGTATCCCAGTCTAGGTCTTGGCTTCCAGACCCAATAGGGGGGGTAGTCTGGTATTCAATGGATAGCGGAAGGAACAGCATCTATGTTCCGTTCTATGCCGGAATTACGGAAACGCCTGAGTCCTGGAGAACCGGTGACTATACTTATGTTTCCTGGGATTCTGCATACTGGGGGTTCCAGATCATTGATACCATATCTCAAATCAGGTATAGGGACATAAATGCTGATGTGAGAGAAGTTTTTGACGCCTTTGAAAAAGAACAGTTTGATGCACAGGCTGATATAGAAGAGCAAGCTTTAGTATTGTATAATCGAACTAAACCTCAAGCTAAAGGGAAGCCGTTTGAATCTAAGCCTTGTGAACACTTTTTAACTTCCTACAGCTGCGACCGCGCTGAACAAGCTGAAGTTGTATGTGAAGATATGTTTTATTCATTACTCGTAGAGTATAGAGATGGTAGACCACGTACAACCGTAAGTGATGAATGGCGTGAATGGTTACAATGGTTGCCGCCATGGTTAACACCATAAAACAGCTATGAAGGGAGGAGGTGTCTACCAAATTAGACGCCTCCTCCCGTTGAAGTCAAAGAGTGCTCTGCCTAACCAGCGAGGGGGCTTCGCTTTGAGTAACGACTTAGGCAGAATAATTAAACAGCAAAGAGTTATGATACCGCTGACACTCGAGGGGTTGGCAACCAAGTCGGGCGTGTCAGCATCACACTTAGGTCGCATAGAGAGGGGTGACCGTTTCCCCTCAGCCCGTATTCTGCGAAAGCTTGCCAAGCCTTTATGGTTTGAAGAGAGCGAGCTTCTTACTTTAGCTGGCTATATGACGCCTCAACCCGAGGTTGAGGAGCCGCCTGCTACGCGACTGGACCCCTATGTAACCAAGGTGTTGTCTGAAGAGCCGAACGAGATACAGCGCACTGTCATCGGAATCCTCACCCGCCTAATAATGCCGAAGGGCTCAGAAGTACACCCACACTTGGGTCTCTGAGCCCTTTCATCACGCACTGCATCTCTTCTCGTCCTTATCACTATTCCACATTCTGGTGAGTTATGCAGCTTTACCAAATAAAAGAATTTAAAAGGTCGTTAAACGTTAATTTAGTGATGTTAGCCCATTACTACCCCTATTATGGCAACTTCTAAAGATAATTTGAGTCTTATTTCCTGTTTAATTATATATTGCAGATACCTTGACAAAGGGTATCAACAATGTCAATACCCTTTTTACAATTCCAATTATTAGCCAAGAAGCCTCGCTACAACTGTTAATTTACCCCCAGTTCTACGGCGCAATAGCATTAATAACATCTTGGCTAAGACTGTGAAACTGGGAAAGCCATTCCAGTCTCTCCTGTTTTAAATCCGCCGAGAGTACCTGCACCTGCTCTTCAGGATAATAATTGTTTAGGTCAAACTGTCTCAAATCCAACCCGGGGATTTGAACTGGCACCTCATAGCCCCAGAACTTATCCTTCTTCCATACAATCTTATTACGGGCTATCATTTCCATTATCTTTACTGAGTCCTTTACCGTTATCTTTCGCCCTCTATCCGTCCCGCCTACTTTTCCTGTGTTCAGAATGAAACACTGTATGTCTGGGTTATTCCTCATGATATTGAGAAAGATATTGCCTTCCTCGTCTTTCGAACCAACAATAAAGGGATTGGTGCCAACAACCCTCCGTGATTTGCCTGCCTCGGCGGGGTCACCGGCTGAGGTCTCCACTGACTCGCCCAGCATGAAGGCAGCCGCTGCCCATTCCGGGGTAAGGTGCACCACTGGGGGAAGGATGTCATAGCGTCTGTTGATAAATACCACAAAGTCGACCTTTCCTAAGTCAATTTCATTGTCAGTAAAGGCGATGTCTCGTCTCTTGACCATCGCTCGACCATTAGAGGTCAATGTAGTATCAAAGAAATCTACCTTACCTGTTTCTGGGTTTACTGAGACATTTTCCAGTATAGCCCGGGGGCTTATTGCCGCCGCATATAGTAGGGGCTGTGAGCCGGATTCCAGACCATCTGTCTTCAGATAGAAGGACTCCTCAGTGCCAATAGCACTGCCATCAGACCTCAGTATTACCACATCATCCTGGCGAATTACCACCCTCTCCGGGGCACGTAACCAGTGGGAATGACAAGAGAGCGAGGTCTTACCCGTGCCACTGAGACCGAAGAGGAGAAAGCCTTTGTCTACCAGCTTGTTGCCCTTGAACACTCGTATTATCTTACTAGCGGCATGAAGCCCAAGATTTCCTTCCGTCTTTGCCCAATACATCACCTGGCGCAGCATTGCCTTCTTAATCTCACCCTTATAGTCACTCCCTAGGCACAGCGTTTGACCTGATTCCGGGAAAACAAGGGTTTTCTTTTCTGGCCATTCCGGAACACTGATAGTTATGAAGTCAGGCTCACCCCCCTCGGGAGGGAACAGTGTATTACCCCACATTAGAGGGAGACGGGGATAGTCAGCAGTAACATACAAGCGGCAGTTTCTTTTAAAGCCCAGCGTATGACACATTACCCTGTCAAGCCTTATCATTTCTTTAGTTCTCAAATATCCCAGAACTCTGTGGACAAGCTGTACATCCTCCTGGTCAAGCTCACCCATCACTACCTCGGTAAACTTGGCAATTCTATTCCGAACTGCTGTAACCACTGAAAGGTTGCCGAACTCGGTTATAATTCCTCCCTGTTCCAGTGACCACTCCCTGAGCTTCTCCTCGGAGGGATTATCAATTATTCTTTTCGGCTTAAACTCTGCAGCAAAAACATCCTGCATACCAATACTCCTGATAAATTAAATAAAAATGGTCAATCTCAGTATAGCATATATTAGCTATGCGATGCTTTTCTAGTCACTGAATATCAGAATATGTGCTACAATAGATTGTAGCTTTCAATAAAGGGAATAACCAGCTTATGATTCGTGTGTGTCAACCGAGTGATGCCAGAAGGATGCATTCTATCATCAATGAGGCGGCTAAAGCCTACGAGGGGGTCATACCGGTTGACTGCTACCATCAGCCCTATATGCCTATGGGTGAGCTTGACCAGGAAATGAAACGAATGACCTTCTTCGGCTGGGAGGTAAACGGGGAGCTTGTTGGGGTAACGGGGTTTGAGCCGATTAAGGATGTTACCCTTATCCGCCACGCCTATATATTGCCTCAGTGGCAGAAACAGGGGATAGGCAGTAAACTATTAAATCACCTCAAGGGTCTGGTTACTACCTCTCGTCTGCTGGTGGGAACCTGGGCTGATGCTCGCTGGGCAATCGCCTTCTATGGAAAGCATGGCTTTAAACTCCTGCCCGATAAGGATGAGCTACTAAGAACCTACTGGGATATCCCACAGCGACAGATTGAGACCTCGGTGGTTTTGGGATTAAATATAGATAATCAGGAGAAAGGTAGGAGAGCGAACCATGTCTTCACCAAAAACAAAGATACATTCTGAAGCTGAGATGGCACAGTTTATCAAGGAGGAAATCAAGGCGTTTGCCCGTAACAGCCCCCTGAACCGTTTACCTGGCACGGATAACTATATTATTTTTGATGAGCCATTGGTGCAGTTCGCTGATGGCGATGACCCTCTCTTCACTGAATACAAGACCATCATTGACCCCACCCACCTCAACCCCCGCGAGGCGCTGGCAAAAGCCTATAGTAAAAGCCCTGAAGATATGCCGGCACGCCTCTCTGTTATCAGTTGGGTTTTGCCAATTGGGAGTAAGATTCGGGAGTCTAACCGCAGGCATAGCCTGACCCCGTCTCGCTTGTGGTTAAGGGGCTACGGGCATGGAGAGAACTTTAACCGAGCAATGCGAGCCCATGTGGTAAAGCTTCTCACTGAGATGGGTTATCTGGCTGTGGCGCCGGTATTGCAGCCCTACTTCAAAATGATGGAATACAGTAGCGAGAAGGGCTACTACTCAAACTGGTCGGAGCGGCACATCGCTTATGCTGCTGGACTCGGCACCTTCAGCCTTTCTGATGGCTTCATCACCGAGCGCGGCATTGCCCACCGTTGTGGGAGCGTGGCTACCAATCTTATACTGCCGGTCAGCCCAAGGACAGCCAAAAACCTGTACTCAAACTGTCTATTTTACATAAATAGTAAGTGTAAAGCCTGTATTGCTCGCTGTCCGGCTGGGGCTATCACTGAGAACGGTCACGACAAAACAAAGTGTCAGGAATACATGTCCTCTAAGTTTCACCGCCTGCTGAAAGAGTATACTGGGGGAGAAGAGGCATGTGGGCTCTGCCAGACGAGGGTGCCCTGCGAATTCCGCAACCCCGCCAAGAACTTAAGCAGGAAAACAGCATAACGCTAGCTTGAAACTGAGGTGGGAATAGTGATGGAGATGGGGAGAAGATTAAAACAATCATTCTAGAGACAACTTCATCTTAGTTACTATTCCCCGTTTTTGGCTCGCTGTTAGTAAACTTAGGTGTAACAACCGCACCTTGGGGAGAGTCATGGACTTCAAGAATAAGCGGGGGGCTAGGTTTTTTTGAGCGGTCAAGCAAGTCTCTAAAGATTAATTCTTCAGCCCACATCTTGCATTCTATTGCCTTTCGTCGACTTATTCCACGCACCTTGTCCCAATCATGTGCTGCATCGCTACCACGCAGATTATAGAATTCTCTCATCTCTATCTCATCTAAGGCTATGATTTTCAAACTTTTACTTTCATGTAATATTGGCCCTAATTTAGGCTTTCTTTTTGTGCGTTTATAGGTTACAAGCTCGACAATCTTGAAGAAGTTGAGGAGCACATCGGCGTAAAGGTATTCAACAGGAAGAGAGCTTCTTAACAAAAACAAACCTATGTCGTGATAGATGAACACTCGTGGATAATTCATAGCTATCCAAGCGGTCACATCTCCCCCAAAGATAAACTCCTTAACAGTTAAAGGTTTTGGTCCACCTAGTTCAATTTCCTTGTCTACCTCTAACCTGAGAACCTTCTTTCTTTCCCATATTGATTGCAATTCTTCATTCAATAGTATATCCTGCACCCAGAAATGCCCAAGTGTTGCTATCGACAGGCCTGTACAACAGAATCTGAATTTCAATAGCATTTTTTCATACGACTGCCCCAAATCCTCCTCACTTACCCGATACCTTAAGAAGTGTCGTCCATTTTTTATTACAAGTTCAAAAACCAAGTCCTTACCGACTATTGTCTTGGGTACATTTGCAATCGAAAAAACAGGACACAGAATAACTTCGCCTTTCTTCATAAGCACTTCCTCTGATTACATGCTGCTTAATTTCATTTTATCATACCCTCCCCCCGCACCCCTTCCTCACTAATTTCCGCCAGCTTTACCGGTAGCAGCTTATTGGTTAAATCCTTGCTACTTTTGGTATATACCTTTATGTAATTAGGGGTGTGACCAGACCAGACACCTCCACCGGACTGCTTTTCCCATAATACGGGCATAGTCCTGCCCAAAAATCGCTGGCTGAAGTTTTGAGCGCTTTCCTTAGCTAAAGTCAGCATCTTCTGACTTCGCTGTTTTTTAACCTTATCACCAACAGGGTAGGGCATCTGGGCAGCTTGGGTTTCCTGGCGTGGCGAGTAAGGGAAAACATGAATTCGGGCAAATTCCAACTGCCGACAAAAATTATAGCTCTGCTCAAATTCTGCCTCAGTCTCACCGGGGAAGCCAACAATAATATCGGTGGTGATAGCCACCTCAGGTACTATACCCCGAATTAAAGATACCGCCCATTGATAATCACTGAGGGAGTATCGCCGCTTCATCCGGTTAAGCACCCCGTCACTGCCGCTCTGGAGGGACAGGTGAAAATGAGGGCATAGCCGCTTCTCATGCCATAGCCCAATAAGCTCAGGGGAAATCTCCTGGGGCTGGAGGGAGGATAGCCTTAACCTGGCTACATCAGTCTCAATTAAGATGTGCTCTAGTAACCTTTTTAGATTAACCCCATTATAGTTATACGAGCCAATCTTGGTCCCGGTTAATACCACCTCTTTGTAGCTGTTAGCCAGCCGGTGTCTAACCTCGGCAACAATTTGGTCAACGGGCAGGCTTTTCTCCCTACCCCGCACCATAGGCACAATGCAGTAGGAGCAAAAGCTATTGCAACCATCCTGAATCTTAATAAAGGCACGAGTTCTGAAAGTAGGGTAATAAGTAGGGGAGTCTTTACCGATAGAAGCTGGACTGCTTATGCAACCACATTCTTCCACCAGCCGGAGTAGATGTGGTTTTTCATCATTGCCCACGACAAGATTAACCCCCTCAATTTGAGCCAACTCCTGATGTGCTCGTTGCGCATAGCAACCGGTAGCAATAAGCAGGGCATCGGGATTTCGGCGGTGAGCCATTCTGAGCAGGTGGCGAGATTTGCGGTCGGCAATATGAGTAACAGTGCAGGTATTTAGTATATAGATATCAGCCTTATCCACCGAAGGTACCACCCAATACCCTGCCTCAGCCAATTGTTTAGCCAAAAGCTCAGTCTCGGCTTGATTGAGTTTACAGCCTATACTATCTAAGGCTACTGTTGTACTTCCGTTCCTTTGGCTCACCTTATACCCCTACCTCTAGACTGACTAGCTGACCACACAGGTATTATACCAAAGGCAAGCTATACTTGCAGATAAGCTCAAATTATGGTAAAAATATATAACTAACCTTTATCAAAGGTAGGTTGAAAGAGATAAACTCCGCTAAAGGTAATTCCCTTTCTTTTAGTGAGAGGGAAGGAGAGGGCATTGACAAATACTTCCGATAATAGAGTTGTGGTTACCGGCATAGGTATCCTGTGCCCACTTGGTCTGGATATCCTTGCTACCTGGGAGGGGCTTATCGCCGGCAAGTCTGGCATTGATTACATTACCCTATTTGACGCCGAGCCTTTTGATACCAAGTTTGCTGGCGAGGTAAAGGGCTTTGAGCCTACTAATTATATCAACCGCAAGGATGCCCGCCGCATGGACCGCTTTACTCAACTGGCAGTAGCTGCCAGCTTGCAGGCAGTGGAGGAAGCTGGGCTGCAAATTAATTCCATGAATCAGGATAATATCGGCGTTATAGTTGGCAGCGGGATTGGTGGTCTAACTACCTTATTTGAACAAATTAGAGTGCTACTGGAAAAGGGGCCGGGTAGAGTGAGCCCATTCTTAGCGCCAATGATGATATCCGATATGGCTGCCGCCCAGGTATCAATTGCGCTGGGAGTGAAAGGACCAAATCTTTGCACCACTTCAGCCTGCTCCAGCGGCTCAGATGCCATAGGGGCTGCTTACGAACTTATTAAGCATGGTGATACTCAGGCGATGATAGCCGGCGGCACTGAGGCAATAATAAACCCAGTAGGTGTTGCCGCCTTTAATGCCCTAAAAGCCATCTCAACAAGAAACAGTGAGCCAAAGCTAGCTTCCCGTCCCTTTGATAATGAGCGTGATGGCTTTGTCATTAGTGAAGGAGCTTGCCTTCTTGTCTTAGAAAATCTTGCTCATGCCCAAAAGCGGGGGGCTAATATTCTGGCTGAAATTCTTGCCTACGGAGCCAGTGCTGACGCCTACCATATTACCCAGCCTGATGAAGATGGGGAGGGTGCCGCCAGGGCTATGCAAGTGGCACTTAATAAAGCTGGGCTGGCTACTACCGAGGTTGATTATATTAACGCTCATGGCACAGCTACGCCACTAAACGACAAAATGGAAACCATAGCTATAAAGACTGTGTTTGGCAATAATGCCTACCACATTCCGATAAGCTCCACCAAATCAATGATGGGACACCTCATTGGCGGTGCCGGTGCTGTTGAGGCGGCGATATGTATTATGGTTATCCAGCACGGGATCATACCACCAACGATAAATCTTACCCACCCTGACCCTGAATGCGATTTAGATTATGTGCCTAATGTAGCCCGCCAGGCCAAGGTTACCACCGCTCTATCTAATTCCTTTGGCTTTGGTGGTCATAATTCAGTTCTAGTCTTCCGACGGTACTCTGAGAGGTAAGTTTGAACCATTGTCGTTGGAATCTTCTGCCGCCTGTTCCAGACAAACACTTGACTACCATATCTGACTTTCCTCCACTAATAGTTCAGCTCCTATATAATCGTGGTCTCACTGAGCCATCCCAGTTAGAAATATTCATTACTAGTGACAAACGCCTGTCAGGTAATCCCTTCCTACTATCTGATATGCACCAGGCAGTAGCCAGGATTTACCGAGCCTTGCTCTCTGGGGAAAATATTGCCATCTACGGAGACTTTGATGTTGATGGCATTGTCGGGACCGCACTACTAGCCCAGGGCTTATCA
>Ga0265594_1002102_pt1 | contig 14650 bp, 13 predicted proteins | sample saktaG_11_FD_190147 | JGI IMG/M metagenome (GOLD analysis project Ga0265594, IMG submission 190147) | Saline water microbial communities from Sakinaw Lake, British Columbia, Canada - sak_2011_5_24_80m | ecosystem: Environmental > Aquatic > Non-marine Saline and Alkaline > Saline ... | reverse complement strand
GTACCTAGACAAACCATGCTTTCTTGCCTTCTTCCATTTATTTTACTAAACTATAAAATTAATAAATAAATGGACCTTTTTTATTAGTTTTTATTATTTTTGCAAACATACGAGACAAACTGCCGTTACCTGCAATCAGAACATCTATACCATAAAATCGGAAATTCAAATAAAACAATTATCTTTGCAATAAAAATATAAAATGAATAAAAAGGACGAAGTTTTAACAGAAATATTTTTAAAATGTCAAAAAAATGAAAACTATATTTTTGATAATGAATTAGTAAAAGATGTTTCAAAAAAATATGGTTTTGGAAATCCTTTTGATGCCACTAAAATTGATAACAAAAGTAAATTACCTGAAATTCTTTTAGAAAATGATTTTGCTGTAATTCACTTAGGCAGTGGCAGACACCAATTTATAAAAGGAATAAAAAAGATATATCATGAATTTGAGCCAATACAAAAAACGATAGATTGGGAATATAAAAAAAGTATTTTAAACCAATATAATACAAGCGAAAGTAATATTTTATCAGTTGCAAATAACCAAAGAATTTTACATGATTTTTTGTTCGGAAATGATTTTGAATTTGATTTAGTTGATATAACACAAAGACCAAAAACTTATTTCCCACATAGAACAAAAACAAGTTTTGTGTATAATTTCGGAAAAGATGTTACAATTCAATTAGATAATATTCAAATTGAAATAGACTTAACACTTGAATTTAAAGGAACTATCGCAGTATTTGAAGGGAAAAACGGGAAGCCTGATAATTTTGCTGTTTACCAAATTTACCATCCATTTTTATATTATTATCACGCAAATGAGCATTCAGATATTAAAGGAAAAATAAATGAAATATTTGGTGTTTATGTAGTAAAAACTATAGAAAACAAAATTACAAATCTAAAACTTTGGGCATACACTTTTGAAAACCCTTTTGATATAACAAGTATTAAGTTTGTAAGATCAATGTGTTATAAATTAATTGTTTAATAAAAACTTCAAATGTTAGAAAATTACAGAAATCAAATATTTAATAGAGATGTTTTAGAAGTGTTAAAAGAACTTCCAAGTAATTCGTTAGATATGGTTTACGGCGATCCTGATTATAATGTTGGTATAAATTATGCTGGAAATAATTATACAAAAAAGTGGAACGAATACATTGATTGGTATGTTGAATTAACAAAAGAAAGTATGCGAGTTTTGAAACCGACAGGAAGTTTATTTATGATGAATTATCCAAAACAAAACGCATATTTACGAGTGAAATATTTAGACGAAGCAGCTTATGATGTGCAAGATTATGTTTGGGTTTACAATACAAATGTAGGACATAGTCCCAAAAGATTTACAACTGCACATCGTTCGATATTACACGCTACTAAGTCAAAAGAAAATAATTTTTATAAAAATCAAGTTGCTGTTCCATATCAAAATCCGACCGATAAAAGAATAAAAGGAAGAATTGAAGCTGGACATTTAGGAAGAATGCCATATTCGTGGTTTTATTTCGATTTAGTTAAAAATGTTTCAAAAGATAAAACATTTCACGCTTGTCAAATACCTTTAGGACTTGTAGAAATGTTAATAAAATCTTGTACTGTTGAAAATGATGACATTTTTATTCTTTTTGGTGGTAGTGGTTCGGAATTAGTATTATCGAAAAAACTAAATAGAAATTATATTAGTTGTGAATTGCATAAAGAATACTTTGATATGGTTATTGATAGATTGAATAATAATGGAACAATAAAAGAAGAATTCAGGCTTGATTTTATTCAACAAAAAAAGAAAAATAATGTTCAATATAAAATGAAACAACTATTTGGATAAAATAAAAAAATGTAGGTAACATTGTATTGAAAAACATTGCGGGCATTGAGCGGAAAACCAACAATTTAGAATTATATCAACTTTGGTGTTAAAATTTGACAGATTACTTTCAAATCCCGCAACGTTTTCAATACATTTCCGTCAGACTGTCTAAAAACTAATAAAAAAGTAAAATAAATTTGCTCGTATTTTAGTGAAAAATTATAAAAAAGGAGAGACCTTATTTTTATCTCTCCTTTATATTAGAAAAACTCTATTTAACATAATAAATATTATAAGACAAATTAATATATGTTTATTTATATTATTATAATCGGAACAAATGCCTGTAAGTTTTGACTTTATAAACAAACTCTAATTGTAAATAAATTTTTATTTTTTGTTAAATTCCTGTAATTTTCTAATAATATTTGCCTTTATTTTTCTTGGAATAATGTAAGAAGTATTTACTAATGAAGCGTTTATAAAACCCGGTATTGCCACTTTTTTTCCTGCAAGTAATGATTTGTATGCATATTCAGCAACTTCTTTGGAAGAAGAAAGTAATTTTAATTTTGACAGATTAGAATTTTCGCTGCCTACTTTATTTTGAAATCCTGTTTTGGTAGGTCCGGGACATAAAGTTGTTACTGTAACTCCTGTTCCTTTTAGTTCGTTTGTAATTGCTTCAGAAAACGATTGAACATAAGCTTTGGTTGCATAATAAACAGCCATATACGGACCCGGTTCAAAAGCTGCCAAAGAAGAAACATTTAATATTTTACCTTGTTTTCTTTCAACCATTCCTTTTAAGAACAATCTGGTTAATTCTGTAAGTGCAGTTATATTAACCTGTATCATTTGCGAAATTTTTAACATGCTTTCATTGTTAAATATTCCAAAACTACCTATTCCTGCATCATTTACCAAAACATCAATTACAATTTGTTTTTTTTCTGTTTCATTAAATATTTTAATAGCAGCATTTGACACTGATAAATCTTTTGTAATTATTATTACATCTATATTACATTTTTTACTAATATCTTTTTGTATCTCTTTTAGTTTATCCGTGTTTCTTGCTACCAAAACCAAATTATACGAATCTTTGGCAAACAACTTTGTCAGTTCATAACCAATACCACTTGAAGCACCTGTAATTAATGCTGTTTTATTAATTTTATGCATTTTGATAAATTTATTAATACTGATTATTTTTTTTTGATTTAATCCTATCTTTCCTTGCAGAATTAAGGAATTAAAGTTTTATTCCATATTTCCCATGATTTTTCAGCTTGTCCATAAAGCATAGATAATCCATTTTTGGTTGTGGCACCATTTAGTTTTCCTGATTTTAAAAATATTGTTTCTTTAGGATTATAAATTAAGTCATAGAGAATATGTTTATTTGTAATATACTGATAAGGTATGTCAGGATATTGATTATTATTAGGAAACATTCCGACAGGCGTTGCATTTATAATCAAATAATGTGAATTAATAGCAGATTTATCAATGCTTTTATAGCTTATTTGCTCACTGTTTACCGGGTTTCTTGATACAAAAGTATAATCAATACCCAATTTATTTAAAACAAAAGCAATAGATTTAGAAGCGCCACCTGTTCCAAGTATCAGGGCTTTGTTATGCTCTGGTTTTAATAATGGTTTTAAAGTTTTTTCAAAGCCAAAGACATCAGTATTATATCCAAGTAATTTTAATTTTTTGTTATGCTCTCTAAATATTTTAACAGAATTGACTGCCCCTACCCTACAAGCTATATCATCAAGTTTACAGAGAAAAGGAATTATTGTTTCTTTATAAGGTGCTGTTACACTTAATCCGTATATATCAGGATAATCTTCAAGCAATTTTGGCAATTTCTCTATTGATTTTATAGGAAATTCCTGATAAATTACATCTTTAATATGTTCTTTATAAAATATTTCTTTAAAAATTTTTTTTGAAAAAGAATGATTAAGAGGATATCCTATTAAGCCATATACTTTCATCTGTTTATATTTTCGTAATTAGTTCATTATTAATTGATTACGGATTATAGATTATAGATTATAGATTACGAATTACGAATTACGAATTATTATTTGTTATATACTTTGAGAGGTTATATTTTGCACTTCGGCAAGCTCAGTAGAGCCGTAATATAATTTGTTATTTATTTTGGCTTTGCTCAACACAAGTGGCTTTGCCGTCATTGATAGTCATTTATTCGCTTCGCTCACGTCATTTACCCCGTTAACCATATAAGCATTTAACAATTTAGCCATATAACCTATTTTATTACTTCAATCAATCACTAATCCTACTGAAATATATCCTGAAAGTATTAATCTATGTCAATATCATAAGCTAATCTTGCCTGAACACCTTTTTTGTTGATAATTGTGTTTAGATGGTTATAATATTTATAATTATCTCCTAATTTTGATTTCACAGCATAATCTTTTATATTGTCATTAAATTCTTCAAATATTTGTGAAAATATATTTTTTTGTTTTGGCAGGTATATAATTTTATAATTATTTTCTATTTTGGCTAATTTTGATGCTGTTTCTATTGCTTTATCAATACCTCCAATATCATCTATTAGTCCAATTTCTTTTGCATCTGTTCCTGTCCATACTCTACCTTGTCCTATGCTATCAACTTGGGCAACGGTCATATTTCTTCCTTGTGCTACATGATTTATAAATGTTTTATATATCCTTTCAACTTCATTTTGGATAATATTTTTTTCTGTTTCTGTTAATGGACGCACTATTGAAAGTAAGTCAGCATGGTTATTGGTTTTTACATTACTAAAAGTAATTCCTAATTTATTGTTAAAAAAGTCCTTCATATTAGGTATCATTCCAAATACGCCTATAGAACCTGTGATAGTGTTTGGTTGTGCAATAATTTTGTCGGCTGAGCATGATATATAATATCCACCCGAAGCAGCAACATCGCCCATAGAGACCACTACGGGTTTAACTTTTTTAGATAAATCCATTTCTCTCCATATCACTTCTGAAGCCAAAGCACTGCCACCGGGTGAGTTAACTCTAAGGACAATGGCTTTAACGCTGCTATCAAGACGTGCTTTACGAATAGCTTCTGATATTGTTTCGGAACCTATTTTTTTGTCATCTCCTTTGCCGCTATTGATATCTCCGCTTGCATAAATAACAGCAATTTTATTTTTTGTCTTAATATTTTTCTTATTTTTATCAGGAACTTTGCTATATTTATTTAAAGCTATATATTTAATTTTTTTGTTTTCTTTAATTTCTAATCTGTTACGCAGTTCTGCCAGTAATTCATCTTTATACATTAATTTATCAATAAATTTATACTTTACAGCGTCTTTAGGTGTTTGTATTTTAAAGTTATCAGCTATTTCATTTAACTCATCAATATTTATTTTTCTTGTTTCATATATGCCTTTTAACATATTGTTCCATATTGAACTTACATATTTTGTTGTTTGTTCTCTGTTGGCTTGGCTCATTGAATCAAGCATAAATGGCTCTACAGCACTTTTAAATTTTCCATGACGGATAATCTGTGCTTTTATATCTAATTTTTCAAGAGTTCCTTTAAAAAACATTATATTAGCACTTAATCCCTTAAACATTAATGTTCCTTCAGGATTCATATATATTTTATCTGATACACTTGCCAGATAATAAGCTTTTTGACTATATACTTCACTATAACTAATAATAAACTTCTCTGATTTTTTAAAGTCAATCAAAGCATTTCTTATTTCTTCTATTGTTGCAATACCAGAAGGTATTATGCTTAAATCAAGGTAAATACCTTTTATGTCATCATCGGTCTTTGCTTTTTTTATACATTTTAGTATTTTGTCTAATCCGGGAGTTGTCTTTGATTCAAAAGAGTTGAAGTCAAAATTTTCCATTGGATTGTTTGAAGTTCTATCTGTGATAGGGTCTTTTAATTCTATATGCAATACAGAATTTTTTGATACAGTAACTTCTTTTTTAGTAGATAAAGCTAGAGAAAATAATATACCCATTGAGATAAAGGCAATAATTACAAATGTTAAGAAAAATCCTAACATAGAAGCAAACATAAATTTAAAAAATTGTTTCATTGTTTTATATTTTTAGTTTAAAAAATCATTAATTTATTAATCCACAAACTTATAAAAAAATAGTTACTTAAAATACTAGTGTCCAGTCAACAGTCATCAATCAACAGTCGGCAATAACAATGAATTGATAATCAATGACATAAGCATTATATAAAACGACATTTTACAGTTGACACGATACTAGTAATTAAAATTTTTATTTACATAATTTATTCATACAAACTAAAAGGAGGATATTTATCAGTAGTTAATAGAAAACTGTAAGCAGCGACCCTTAGTGACCATCTCATCACGCCTGTAACAAAATCAAACATTCCTTTTGGATAAGTACCTGTAAACAATATGGAAAACCATGCAATAATTGTACATATATAGAGTACGAAATAAAGAAACTTAAGAATAAAAAAATGTGGTATGGCTAAAAACCACTTAACCAAAGGCATTCCACCTTTAAGTTCTTTTTTTACATCAGGATAAGCTATTTCAATATGAACGCCCTGGTCTTGATCAGTAGAAGGATATTCATCTCTAAGCAATATTAAATAAGAGAAAATTCTGAAACAAAACTTGATTATGGAAACATTCCAGTCAAACCACCATTTAGGATACTTTTTACGAAAAAGAATCATTAATAATGTTGGTATAAATAAAATACCATTATTAAGCAAAATAAGTATTATCCAAATAGGAATGACCATAAAAACACGAAAAAAACTGGTAAGCCGATTTAATTTTTCCGAATAATCAATTTTTAAGCTTACAGGATAATTATTATTAGATTCAATCATTGTTACTCCTTTCTTATGTTTAGTTAATAAAATAATTTAATTAATAAAAAATTTTCAAAATTACATAAAATAAATTATATACAAAAAAAATAAAAATTTTATAGCGAGGAAAAATATATAAATAATTTATTACTGTTCGATTAAAACAATCTGCCTAATGTGGAAAAATCAAATATGAACTTGAATATATATTAAAAATTCATAGAGTTAAATATATGCGTAATTAATTTGATTCTATATTATTGTTTTGTAATTCAAATTGGTTGTCATATAAATTTGATGTCCCATTTTCTATTAATATTAGAAGGTTATATGCTTTATATACATACTTAAACTTTTTTCTTGTAGGTACAATATATGTTATATTTTTTTCCATCAATGAAGATAAATAGTTAATTTTATTTTTATCAATTATAAAGTAGAATTTATTTTCATAACTAAATACTGAATTTATAGTTTTAATATTTTTCACAAAAATATATATGCTATATACTTTTCCCCTGAAAGGAGACTTATATGAATTATTTAATAGATATCCAACTGATAACCGATTTCCTAAAATAGCAATGTCATTTTTGTAGTACTTATTAACATGTGCGCTACCCATAATAGCCACATGATAAGAGCTATCGTTATAGTTTGCAATTATGTTATTATATAACATTAGTTCTCTCTCCTCAGAATATATTTTTAACGCAATCGCATTTTTAAGCATTTTTGAAATATACCATAGTTCATCTTTATTTGTAATAATTGAATTGTACAAATATAAATTATTACAAAAATGTGACTTAAACTCATTTCTAAAATATTCATAATCTTTGATAGTATGCTTACTTTTATTTAATAGCTCATTTAAAATATTCTTTTGTTTTAGTATTTCGTCAGATGTAATATTATATTTATTTAAAATTGTTAGTATGGTATAAATAAGGGGTCGTAACTTTAGCTCGTAATCAATACACTTTATTATGATATGATTTGAGTGTTTATTTAATTGATAAATATTAATAATTTTTTTGTATAATAATTCATTTTTAACACTCAATTTGTCAACGATTTTGTTTTGTCTGTTTAATAGATAAGTTTTTAATGAAATAGTATCATTATCAGTAAATAATTTATCAATAAAATAATTCATACTTAAAGGATATTCCAAAAACAAAACAATATTCTTATCTGTTTTATTGATAATATCGTTAATTATCGTTAATTCAATTTTATCTTTTTCAATGATGTAATGTGGTTCTCCAATTAAAATCAAATTATAGTTTTGTAAGGGGGATTGTATTAATTGTTTTGTTTGTCCCAATAATGAATCAGAAAGAAAGATGACAAAAATTATAATGATATTAAATTTCATAAGTTGTTTTAAATGTAACTGTTTACATCTTGTTTTTTTGTATCTATTACATTGTGATAAAAATTGAATATTGGATATTGAAAATTTTTTAGGTCAATATTTATAACCTTTTTGGTTCTGTTTAATAATACGTAAACAAACAGATTAAATTTCAAGTTATGAATGGTTACTTTTAAATTAAGTTTTGGCAAGTACATCTGCCTGTCAAAACTATAAATATCAAATGCATCAGCAGAGCAACCACAAAAAATTACTGTATATTGCAGAAAATGTACCGGCAAAAGCATAAACATCAGCGCCATCTTCAATAACGCCATCTTCAAAATCACCATGCGTCGCAATATACTCTCCTATTGCATCAACAAGATCGCATCGCCTCAATGATACTCCGCTATCATTCTCTTTATCATCCCAAAAGTATGTGCTATGTCGATAAATTGCATATGTAGTTAATATTCTTTTCTTTGATGCATCTGAATAGTAATTGCTTTTAATTATATGACTTTCTGCAACTTTACTAAGAAAGATTCTATTATTTACGTTGTCAATTTCAGTCATCATGTATAAGTATGCATTGACTGTTGCTTTTTCAATATTAGGCACATGGTTCCCTACAGTATTGATAAAATTTAGATTATAGCTTTTATCAGAATGGTAAACCCGATCCTCTAAAGAAGCAATCATTTCATTGTAAAATGAATTTTTTTTTGTAAATTTTATTTTAGCATATGAAGTTAGCTCATTTAACAATTCAGATGTCTTACCTTGTAGATATCCGTTAATATATAAATGATATATAAGTTGATTATGTAATTTCCCTATTTCATCGTAAGGATTTTGTGAAAAATTAACATTTAAAGATTCATACAAACTAAAAGGAGGATATTTATCAGTAGTCAATAGAAAACTGTAAGCAGCGACCCTTAATGACCATCTCATCACGCCTGTAACAAAATCAAACATTCCTTTTGGATAAGTGCCTGTAAACAATATTGAAAACCATGCAATAATTGTACATACATAAAGTGCGAAATAAAGAAACTCAAGAATAAAAAAGTGTGGTATGGCTAAAAACCACTTAACCAAAGGCATTCCACCTTTAAGTTCTTTTTTTACATCAGGATAAGCTATTTCAATATGAACGCCCTGTTCTTCATCAGTAGAAGGATATTCATCTCTAAGCAATATTAAATAAGAGAAAATCCTGAAACAAAACTTGGTTATGGAAACATTCCAGTTAAACCACCATTTAGGATATTTTTTACGAAAAAGAATCATTAATAATGTTGGTATAAATAAAATACCATTATTAAGCAAAATAAGTATTATCCAAATAGGAATGACCATAAAAACACGAAAAAAACTGGTAAGCCGATTTAATTTTTCAGAATAATCAATTTTTAAGCTTACAGGATAATTATTATTAGATTCAATCATTGTTACTCCTTATCTTATGTTTAGTTAATAAAATAATTTAATTAATAAAAATTTCTCAAAATTACATAAAATAAATTATATACAAAAAAAATAAAAATTTTATAGCAGGAAAATATATATAAATAATCACTACTATCCGACTAAAAATAATTTAGAACGATAAAACGCCCTATTGATAATGTTCTGATGAATATTTCGCCCCTACGGGGCTATATTTTTGTTGGATGCATTTTTCTATAAACATTTCGTCCCTAACGGGACTATTTTTTAAACTCCGTTAGGAGTGTAATGTTTATAGAACATAGTAATAATCGCAATATTAAGCTCCGTAGGAGCGAAATATTAAATGACATTTAAACGATAACTATAATAATATTAAATTTAATCGGACAACAATGATAAATAATGACAAATCCAAAATTATTAATATCAAAAACTTATATATAATATCAACATAGATAGTATTCCGGCAAGCATAATAATTTTATATAAATTACTTAAAAAAGAATAGTCCTGTTTTTTACCGGCTTTATAAATTTTATACACTAAATAGATAAATGGTATTTGAATTACTATAAGAAAATACCAAAAAAGCAACTTATATCCCGATTGAAAACATTTTATCTGAACAAAAAGCAAAAGCAAAAACGAAGATATTGTTAAGATTGTAACTATTATTTTAGTGTTTTTTATACCTAACACAACCGGTAATGTTTTGCATCCTACTTTTGCATCGCCTTTAATATCTTCAATATCTTTAACTATTTCACGAGCTAATGAGATGATAAAAGCAAAAAATGTATATAATAATACTAAAATTTTAATGTTTTCAAAGCAAAAAACATTTCCTATTTTTGATTTAAGAGCATAGAATTCAAATAACCATACTATAAAAATAACAGAAGCAGACAAAAGAGCTACGAGTAAATTGCCGGATAAAAAACTACGTTTATATCTAATAGAATAAAGCCATAATGTAACTGAAAGTATAACATTAATAAATCCTAAAAAAACATATCTTGTTTTATAAGCAACATAAAAACCAATAATTATAGCAATAGCACTAAAGACCGTATGTAATAATATTGCTTTTTGTCTGGGAATATACTTGCCTAATATAAGCTTATCAGGATTATTTATGCGGTCAATTCTTATATCAAAATAATCGTTTATAGCATATCCTGCACCTGAAACAAATATGATTGATAAAACCAAAAGAAAAAAATCCAACTCATTTAATTGTAAACTAATATCTTCTAATTGTAGAATGGGATTTATTATACAAAATCTGACCAAATACATTGTCAGTGCTATTATCAAAAGATTTTGCAAACGAAAAAGTTTTAAATATATAGATATTTTTTTCATTTGTTTTTGTTTCTGTTTTCGTAACTAACTCATTATTAATTACTTCGGGCTTTTAGCTATAAATGGTTAAAATTTTAACTTTTTTATTTTTTATTTACTCACCCCAACCCTCTCTACTAGTAGAGAGGGAGTAATTTGTAAAGTTAAAATTTTAACCGCTTGAAGTATATCTTTTGGCATTTAGCTTTTGTTATTTAATCTTTATTTTTATACTCATAACTAATAATTAATAATTCATAATTCATAATTCATTGGCTTATTTCATCCATCCACTTATCATTAATTTTTAAGACCTGTTCAACAATATCTCTTACGCAACCTTGTCCGCCATTTTTATGTGATATATATTTTGAAATGGATTTTATCTCTTCTACTGCATCAGCAGGACAAACAGGCAATCCTACATTGAGCATTATTTCATAATCCGGTATGTCATCTCCCATATATAAAACATTTTTTGAATCAATATTATTTTTAGTAATATAATCTTTATAAAATTTTAATTTGTTTTCTATACATAGAAAAACATCAGTAATACCTAATTTTGAAAAACGTTTTTTTATAACTTCGGAATCAGAGCCGGAAATTATCACAATTTTAAAGCCCTTTTTAGCTGCAAGTTGCAATATATATCCATCTTTAATATTTGATGTTCTCACAAAATTATTATCAGATACAAGCCATATATTTCCATCAGTCAAAACACCATCATAATCAAAAATTAAAGTATTTATTTTTTTTAAAATGTCTCTATAATCAATCATTTTTTTATTTGTTTTATATTTTCTTTGCGTCTTGTCGTCTTTGCGAGAGTTTTTTTACTACAAAGTCGTTACAAACCAAAAAATTAAAATTTATTTATTCGCTAAAGTTAATAATGGCTAAAGCCGTTAGTCATAAAGTATGTTTCATAATATCACCAGTAATTAAATCATATATTTTTTTATAATCATCATTATAAGAGAGTAAATCCAAATGCTGGTTTATTGTCTGTATGTCTTTTCTTATTGCAGGTCCTGTCTGTGCATTATAAGGGCTGTTAAAAGCAATCTTATCTGCTGTCTCTTTTATCAAAGGTCTTAGTATATCAAAATCAATATCATATTTTTTTAAAATATCTTCTGCAATATAATACATATAATTTGTAAAATTACAAGCAAATACAGCAGATAAGTGTAATATTTTTCTTTTTTCAGAATTTATAACATATACATATTTTGATAAATCTTTTGCAAAAGCAGATAATATTTCCTGATTTTTCAATGTGTTTGCTTCTATACAAACAGGTATTGTATCAAAATCCAAATATCCGGTTTTTGTAAATGTCTGCAAAGGATAAAAAACGCCAAAATTTGATGATACATGTTTCAAAATTTCCATAGATACGGAACCTGATGTATGAACTATCAAATTATCCTTTAAATGAATATTTTTTACAACCGATGATATAGATGAATCTGTAACAGCCACAATATAAAGGTCTGCATCTGTAACAATCTTATTCAAATCTGTTGTATATGATGTATGAATTTTATTGCCAAGGATTTTTGCTGATTTCTCTGTATGGCTATATATCTGAACAATATTTTTATCTTTATTTTTTAAAGCCAAAGCCAGGTTAGTAGCAACATTCCCCGCTCCTATCAGCACTATTTTTTCTATCCTGGATAAAGACATTGTGAAATTAATTATATTGTTTTTAAAAATTTGTTCTTTTAATTTTTGTAAATATAAAGCAGCAGTGGCAGCAGCAGCGGCAGCAGCAGCGGCAGTACCAAGCAACTATGTTCGAATTCTATGGTTAAAAAAAATAATTTAAACAATTTTTATTAACATTTTATTAACAATTATTAAGCTACTGATTGCAAATTCCTCATTTATCGGAACGAATACCTGATTTTGGGGTAAATCTTTCTGGATTATCTGCCATACTTCCTAACATTTTACCGACTTCTTCATATCTGATAATTAATGATTGGTGAATTTGTCAGGCAGTTGCCTGATTCACAATTTTTTACAAAATCAATCCATACCAAAGTTTCACTTGATTCTCCATCTGCATCACTTATTTTGCTTGTAAAGTTTTTTGGATATCTTCTTTTTCTGTATGCTTCTGCTATATTGGAACATACTGATCTTGACGATCTTCTTATTTGATCTGTTAATGAATAAGTTTCTTCCTTTGGAAATTTTTTTGATATTTCAAATATCTCCATTGCTAACTGATAGGCTAACTGATAAACTTTTAAATTTTTAAAACCTCTATTCATTTCTAAATATTTTAAAACTAAATTTTACTGCCACTGCTGCTGCTACTGCCACTGCTGCTGCTTTATATTCACAAAGACCTGTGCTGAACTTGTTGAAGTATTAAAAAACTTGCTATAATAACAAAGTTTTACAGGGTAATAGTATAATTTCATTCAACAGTAATATTTTTTATTGCTCCACTATTTTTATAAAATTGAACTTTTGTTTTTTGTGCAGGCAAATATTCTACAACCCCAAACTGACTAATCAGTAATGTTGTATCGGATTTTGTTATATTTCCCTGATTTACAGATACTTTGGCATATTCCGGGATACGATAATATAAACCATGTTTTTTTTCTTTAGATTTTTCATTAATAGTATTAAAGACATCTATCACTTGTGTATCAGATGTTTTGTCAATCTTAATAACTACTTTCTCGCCATTTTCGTCTCCTGTATTTAAAATACCTTTTTCTGATGAAAACTTAAATAAAGTTGTAGATTCAAAGTTTCCATTTTTTTGCGGCGTATATGTAAACTTATATTTTAGAATCTTTGTTACAGTATAACCTGTAAAAAGTGTTAAATATTCATTTTCAAGTTTATCTAACTCTTTGCTCATATATTCAAGAGTTGATTTTTCATAGTTAACTTCATCAAAGCCGGTTATTAAATTATATCTGCTCTCTCTAATTTTACTTAGAAAATCAGCAGCATCTTTTGCTTTTTGTTCTAATGATTTTTTAACTATCTCTTTCTTAAAAAAAAGTTTTTTAACAGTAATTGTATCTATTCTAACCCTTTTAATAATAGTATCTATTTTTTCAAATAAATTATTTTCTGCTAAATATCTAAAATTTTTATCTGGCTGATATAATATTTTCTCTCTTTCAGAAATAATATGTGGAGCAGAAATACTTTCTGAATAGTCGTTTACATTACATATTAACCCTGCTTCGTCAAGACCTAATAAAAACATTCTGTTTTTTTTACAAATATTATTACCTAACTCAATAAAATAAAATTGACTTGGATCTCTTTCAGGATAACTGCTAATATTTACATCTGTCAATTTATAAAAACTGGATTTTTTTTTAATAACATCTTTTAACCCAAGATATTTTTCTACAAAATTAGCATAAGGACCTTTTATTTTATCAGTCCTTTCAACTGTTATATCAACAGTGATAACAGTTTGCGGTAAGGCATAATATAAACCCTGGTTTTGTGAAAGATTTTGGCATTTATTAACATGTATAACATTAAAACTTGAACATCTTATCAGGAATAAACTTATCAGTATTATAAAAATATACTCTGTTGTAATAAAGAATGATTTCATAAAATTAAAAATATTTTTGGTTTTAAATATTTAACAAATTTACATAAAAAATACTTAACCGTTCACAGCTCATTATTTTATAACTGTTTGTATCATTAAACATATATTAATTAATTGACCTAATTTCTAATTGACCTAATTGACCTAAAAAATG
>Ga0265594_1002101_pt1 | contig 14651 bp, 16 predicted proteins | sample saktaG_11_FD_190147 | JGI IMG/M metagenome (GOLD analysis project Ga0265594, IMG submission 190147) | Saline water microbial communities from Sakinaw Lake, British Columbia, Canada - sak_2011_5_24_80m | ecosystem: Environmental > Aquatic > Non-marine Saline and Alkaline > Saline ... | reverse complement strand
TAAGGGCATCTGGACTAAAATGCCATTAACTTGCTCGTCTTGATTTAAAAAATTAACAATTTCTAAAATTTCTTCTTCTGAAGAATCTTTAGATAAAATATATTTTTTAATTTCAATACCTATTTTATCAGCTGATTCTTCTTTTTTTTGAACATATAAGAGAGAAGCTGGATCATCACCCACTAGAACTACACCCAAACACAATTCAAAAGACATATTCTTAATTTCTTCCTTTAAATCCTCTAGTATTCCATCTGCTATTTTTTTACCATCAATATTTTTCATTTAATTAATCCCGGGTACTTTAAACTTTAAACACAAACTTTCTACTTCTTTTTTTAGTTTATTTAAATATTTATCGTCTTGATAATTTCTTAATGCATTAATAATCCAATGTCCAATTTTTACCATTTCTTTTTCTTTCATTCCTCTAGTAGTAATGGCTGGAGTTCCTAAACGAATACCACTTGGTTGTAATGGTGGATTAATATCATCAGGAATTATTTGTCTATTAACTGTTATAGAAATTTTGTCTAATGCTTCTTCAGCAATCTTGCCATTAATATCAAAGCTCTTGATTGTATCCATAACTATCATATGATTATCTGTTCCATCTGTAATCAACTTAGCATCATTTTCCATTAATATTTTAGACAATGTTTTAGCATTTTTTAATATCTGCTCAGCATATTTTTTAAATTCTGGCTTCATGGCCTTTTTAAGAGTTATTGCTACAGCAGCAATTGTTTGCATATGCGGTCCACCTTGTAAACCAGGAAAAACTGATTTATCAATTACTTCAGCAAACTCTTCTTTGCATAAGATTAAACCGGCCCTTGGTCCTCTTAGGCTCTTATGAGTAGTAGTAGTAACAATATCAAATCCATAATCAAAAGGATTTTTTAAAGCTCCACCAGCAATTAATCCTCCAATGTGAGATACATCAGCCATTGTTATAGCATTAACAGCTTTAGCTGTTTTTTTAAAACTAGCATAATCGATGTCTCTTGGATAAGAAGTATATCCGCAAAGAACAATTTTAGGCCTATATTTTTTTACAATCTTCATTAATTCATTAAAATCAATCTTACCCTTATTATCAGGATCGGTTTTGTAATGAACAAAATTAAAAATTTTACCCATATGAGAAACTGGTGAACCATGAGTAAGATGCCCTCCATGAGATAAATCCATACCTAAAATAGTGTCTCCTGGTTTAAGAAAGGCTAAATAAACTGCTTGATTCATAGGAGAACCAGACAATGGTTGAACATTGGCATGTTCACAATGAAAAACCTTTTTTGCTCTATCAATTGCTAACTGCTCAACTTTATCAGTAAATTCCTGTCCCCCATAATATCTTTTATTAGGATATCCTTCTGAATATTTATTGGTTAAAATTGAACCATTGGCTAATAAGACTTCTGGATAAGTATAATTTTCTGAAGGAATTAATTCAATTCCTTTAGATTGACGCTTTTCTTCACCAATAATTGCCTTGTATATCTCTGGATCATTCTTTTTAAGCAATTCTAAATTTTTGTCTTTATTCATATGCCTATGATATATCAGTTTTTGGGAAAAATAAAGGCCTAATTCAATAAAAAAAGTTTCTATTGACAAAATAAATAAAATAGTTATTATTAAATTACATTATACAATAATGTTAAACTGTTCATTAACTTTTTAATAAACTTCAACAAAAATTAAATCATACAAGGGGGGTGCTATATGATTAATTACAAAAGAATTTCAGAAAGAACACCAGATACTCAATATCGAGATCTTCTTCAAAAAATCTTATCCAAAGGAGAAAAAGTTTATTCCAAACAAGAAGAAGATGCACTTATGATATTAGGACACCAGATGCGTTTTGATCTAAAAAATGGTTTTCCTATTATCACCGAAAGAGATCTGGTTGGATCTGTTGAGGGACGTTCATCTCAATTTCAAATGGCTATTGGTGAACTTTGCGCTTTTCTTAATGGCGCCAGAACATTGGAACAAATGAAAGAATTCGGTTGTGGTTGGTGGAAATCTTGGGTAACAGAAGAAAAATGTGCCAAAAGAGGACTCGAAACTGGTGATCTTGGCCCAGGGTCATACGGCCCAGCTTGGAGAAGTTTCCCCACGTCAGAAGGAAAGCCATTCGACCAAATTACCCACATAATTGAACAAATCAAAGAAATTCCCAACCTTCGCACCCACATCATAAATCCATGGATTCCTCAATATCTCGGGCGAGGTAAAGGGAAACAACAAAAAGTTGTCGTAGTACCTTGTCATGGATGGGTTCATATTTTGATAAATACCTACGCTAAAACACTTTCTCTTCATCATTTTCAACGAAGCGCTGATGTACCGGTTGGACTTGTATTTAATATTATTCAATATGCGGCCTTAACAATGATGATTGCTCAAGTTACTGATTATGATGTGAATGAATTTGTATACACTACTTCCGACACGCATATTTTTACAGGTCAAATAAATGATGTAGAAAAACTTCTTGAAACTGAACCACAAACATTTCCAACAGTAACAATAGATTCAAGTATTAAAAATATATTTGATTTCAGACCAGAACATTTTATGGTCAAAGACTACAAACCCCAACTCTCCAGGAGGATGATATGGACACCAATTTAATTATTTCAATTATTGTCGCTATGTCTGATAATGAGGTGATTGGTCAAAAAGACAAAATCCCATGGAATCTAAAAAGTGACTTACAACGTTTTAAAAAACTAACCCAAAACCATAAAGTTATTGTTGGACGAAAAACACACGAATCTATCATCAAGTCACTGGGACATCCCTTGGATAATCGCCAAAGTATTATCATTACTCGCCAAAAAGACTTCGAAACAATTGGTGATTATAGAATAGCTAATTCATGGGAAAATGCCTTAAAAATTGTGTCCAATGAAAAAGAAGTATTTGTTATTGGTGGAGCTGAAATCTATCGTTTGGCTATTCCATATACAAAATTTATGTATGTCACCAAGGTACATGGTCAATATGATGGAAATGTATTTTTCCCTCAATACAATACTGAAGAATGGCAAGAGTTATCTTCTGAAAGACATAACAACGATGAAAAAGATGAATGTGATTACACTTTTATGGTTTTGAAAAGAAAAAACTTTGTTAATTTAAAAAATGCACGAGTCGAAGAACAGCTAGAAGTAATGAAAATGATTCAAGAAGAAAAATTTTGTCCCTTTTGTCCTGAAAATTACTCTAAAAGTAAACTCAAACCAATTATCAAACAAGGCGAATACTGGCATATAAGAAAAAATCGGTGGCCCTATAAGAATACTCGAATACATTTAATTATAATTCACAACACTCACATAGAAAAAATTTCTGAAGTTACTTCTGATGCTGCTAGAGAATTTTTAGAACTTGTAAAATGGGCCGAAAAAGAATATGGAATATTAGGAGGTGGTATTGGAATGCGTTTCGGTGATATCCACATCAACGGAGCAACTGTGCTTCATCTACATGCTCATATAATTACAGCGGAAATAACCGATAAGAATAATCCAAATTATCAAAAAGTAGAATTTAAAGTTGGTTGAAGTTAAAGTCAACAAAAAAACCCACCTTCTAATCTATTAATTTTAGAAAGAAGGTGGGATTTTTTATTTCACGAAAATAATTTCTACTCCTTGATCTTTTAATATTCGCTGACCATCCAACATTGCATATCCTGAATTAAAATAACATCTTTTTATACCAGAGAAAGCCACACTTTTAGCACAAGCAGGGCAAGGAAAAGTAGTGATATAAAGATCTGCGCCATCAAGCGATATACCCCTTTTTGCTGCCTCACTAATCATTTGCGCTTCAGCATGAAAATCAGTTGTTAATTCAATATGCAATCCTTTTTTAAAGAAGCTCCGAACGTCACCTTCATAATAAGCTATACGTGGTGAAGGCACTTGACGGTTATAACCGGTAAAAATAACATCTCCATCTCGCGCAATAACCGCACCAACTTGACGCCACCAATTTGTAGCTTTTTTTGCTTCAGAAGCAGCCATAGACAACATTTCTGAAACAAATCCCTCAAAAGGAACTATTCGATCATAATTTACTTCCTCTTGCGCAAGAGATCTACTTTTATCCCAACGAAGAAAAACAGAATCAAATTCAACATGACAATCATTAAGATATTTTTCGAATAATTCATGACATTCATCTTCATCGGGCATAATAATAATTGGTTTTTCCAATCGAATATCGTTTAAAAGATTGTAATTAATAATATAAACTTTAGGAAAAATATGCCAACCTTGGATAGCACTTGCAACGTCTTCAGGCATTAAAGCTCGAATATCTTTTCTTGATAGATGATCGAATTCTTGAATCAAATCTTGCCCAAAAACATAAATAGCACGAACATCATTAGCATGTTTTTCAAAAAATTTCCGATAACCTTGGTGAAGCACAGGGATATAAGCAAGAATTATTTTTCTCATTACTCACCTCCCTTTGTTAAGCTATCAAGAAACACATAAACATCATTAATTGCTTTCTCTAGTCGCTCTTTCACTTCTTCAACTGGACTAATCAAAATGCGCCTAATCTTAGCTGTTGTTGAAGTGATTGCTTGTGACTTAAGAACAATAATCTCTCCACAATAATTATCCAGACCAATCAAATCTTTTTCCTCATAAACCCTTTGGGTAGCTATCAAAACATCAGGTTGTACGGCCTTAATAAAATGCCATTTAGAATCTGAATTCTTTTTTAAAAAGACCATATCTACGTGTCGACAATGACAAAGAATTTCCATTCTTTCATTTTCATCAACTATCGGACGGTGAGGACCTTTGTTTTTTGATACTTTTTTATCACTGTCAACACCAACAATTAGAACATCACCACACTCTTTCGCTCTTTCAAGATAACGACTATGACCAATGTGAAAAAGATCAAAAGTCCCTGAGGTTAAAACTACCTTTAGTCCTTCCTTTTTACAAGAAGCAACCTTTTCTAATAATTGATCGTAATCATGAAAAACTCTTTCTTTAAAATTAGAACCGGATCCGAACATATCATAATTTTTCTTAGTCATTTCGCCCCCCTATTTATTTTCGTTATTATTTTGTTAAAAAACCAAAAGGAGAGATTTCTCCCTCCTAACTTTCAAACTATAATCCAAATTATATGTTAAACACTATTTCACGTCAATGCCCATGCTTCTAGCTGTTCCTTCTATTATCTTTCCAGCTTCTTCGGTGTCATAAGCATTCAAATCAACCAATTTCTTTTCAGCAATTTCTTTAATTTGTTGTTTAGTAATCTTTCCTACCTTTTTTTTATGAGGTGTTCCTGAACCCTTTTCAATACCAGCTGCTTTTCTAAGCAAATCAGATGCAGGAGGAGTTTTTAATTTAAAACTAAATGTTCGGTCTTCATAAACTGTAATCTCTACAGGAATAATATCACCCGACATCTCTTTAGTTGATTCATTAAACTTAATACAAAAATCTTGAATATTTAAACCATGCTGACCCAACGCAGGACCAACAGGTGGAGCTGGATTAGCTTGTCCAGCTAAAATCTGTAATTTGATAATTGTTTTAATTGGTTTTGACATATATTAAATCTTTTTAACTTGAAGAAAATCTAATTCTACTGGGGTTTCTCGACCAAACATAGAAATTAAAATTTTAATTTTACCTCTTTTTTCATCAACTTCTAAAATTTTACCATCAAAATCCTTAAAAGGACCATCAATAACTTTGATTGCATCACCAATAATTAAATCAATCTTATACTCTGGTTCTTCTACGCCCATTCTTTTTTGTAATGATTTAATTTCATCTGGAGCAATTGGAGTTGGCACTGTTCCAGCACCAATAAATCCAGTTACACGAGGCGTATTTCTAACAACATACCAAGAATCATCTGTTACAATCATTTCAACTAAAACATAGCCAGGATAAATCTTTTCATCTTCAACTATTCTTTTACCTCTTTTGATTTTAATTTTCTTTTCTGTAGGAACTAAAACGTTGAAAATCTTATCATCCATATTCATTGATTCAATCCTCTGTTTTAGATTTCGGACAACTGCTTCTTCGTAACCAGAATATGTATGAAGAACATACCAATTTCTTCCTTGTTGTGTTTGTTTAGACATGATTTATTTTATATTACAAATCTATTAAGTAAATATGAGAATAGAAAGTCCAAACTACCTAAAAAAGCTGCTACAGCAAAAGTCAAACCAAGGACAATCATAGTATGTTTAATTGCATCATGACGAGAAAGCCAAGTAACCCGCTTTAATTCAATGCGGACTTCTTTAAGAAAAACTATTAACTTTTTAGGTAATTCATTAATTTTCATAGAAGTATTTTAAAAAGCCCGAAGGGGCTATTCCCTTTATCTTATGTCTCAATTAATTTTATGTCAAGTTACACATCTAAGTTTTTAACTTTCTTAGCATGAGTCTGAATAAATTTCTTTCTTGGTGCAACTTCATTACCCATTAATATATCAAATATTTGATCAGCTTCTTTAGCATCTTCAATCATAACTTTTTTCATTACACGATTAGCTGGATCCATTGTTGTTTCCCATAATTCTTTTGGATTCATCTCACCAAGACCCTTATATCTCTGAATGAGAGCTCCCTCTTTGCCCAATCTAGAAAGTATTTCAACTTTGTCTGCTTCAGTGTATCCATATTCTGTCACTTTTCTTTTTTGAATTCTATATAAGGGAGGTTGTGCGATGTATAAATATCCTTTTTCAATAATTTCTAAGAAATATCGAAAGAATAGGGTTAAAAGTAATGTTCTAATATGAGAACCATCTACATCAGCATCAGTCATAATTATAATACGATGATAACGTAGCTTACTAATATCAAATTCTTCAGCGATAGCTGTCCCTAAAGCAATTATTAATGCCCTAATTTCTTTAGAAGTAAGAGCTTTGTCTAATCTAGCTTTTTCTACATTAAGAATTTTTCCGCGTAAAGGCAAGATTGCTTGAGATCTTCTGTCTCGTCCCTGTTTGGCGCTATTATGAACAAATACCCCTGAAGCTAAGGCAAAATTATGAGTATCCTTAACCTCTAGGTCGTATACATCTATCTTTTTTCTAATTCTAACTATTTTTTTAATTTTAGAAAGTTTTTTATAAAGAGGCATCAAAGAATCGTTAAGCGTTAAATCATTGGCCATCTTATAACTCCCGTCTCTTAACATAAATTTATGATCTGGCGTACAAATTATCTCTTCGTTATTGTCTAATATCACTTTAATTACTTGTGTATTTTTTTTAGTTTTTCTAACATTTCTAATTTGCTCAATTTTAACAGAACCATTTTTATTAATGGTATAACAATAATTTTTCTTACCTTTTTTTTCTTCTTTAATTAAATTTTTGAAACTTAAATTGCGTCCATCAGTTAAAGCAACTTTAGTGTCTCCAGAAAAACATCCGCCAGCACTATCTCCCTCCAATAAATATATTTCTGACTCTTCTGGATTCCTATTTGAACAATCAGATAATTTACCTGGCAAAGCTAATCCATCTAAAACACCTTTGCGGATAACTGTTTCCCTAGCTGCTTTAGCTGCTTGACGAGCCTTAGATGCTAAAATAGATTTTTCCATTATAGCTCTAGCATCACTAGGATTTTTTTCTAGATATTCCTCTAATCCATCTGCCATGACTGACTCTACGGCAGTTCTAGCTTCTGGATTACCTAGACGAGCTTTAGTTTGTCCTTCAAACTGAGGTTCTTGTAATTTTACACTAATAACTGCAGTTAATCCCTCTCTAACATCATCTCCTGTCAATTTACCATTGTCTTTACCATTATTATCTTTTAAAAATCCGTTTTTATGAGCGTAATTATTAAGGGTTCTAGTTAATGCTGTTCTAAAACCAGTAATATGCATACCTCCTTCTCCAGTATGAATATTGTTAGCAAAGGCCTCTTCGTATCCTTGTAAATCATTGGTATATTGAAAAGCTACCTCAACTAATATCTCTTGATTTTCTTTAGAAACATAAAAAACATTATCATGCTTAACGTTTTGATCGCGATTTAAATATTTAACATAAGAGACAATACCACCGTCAAAATAGAAAAAATAATTTTTAGTACGTTCCTTACGCTCATCTCTAACATTTATTTTAACTCCTTTTGTTAAATAGGCCTGCTGACGTAAATGCCTTAAAATCTTAAACCACTTAAAATTAATGTCTTTAAAAATTTCTGGATCTGGTTCAAATATTACAGTTGTCCCAGTTTTCTGACATTTACCACTTTTTTTTAATTTAGTTTTGGTCTTACCATATGAATATTCTTGAGAATATAAAGCTCCATTACGACAAACTTCAGCTTTCATCCAAACAGATAAAGCATTAACAACAGAAACACCAACTCCATGTAACCCACCAGCAATCTTGTATGACTGACCACCAAATTTTCCTCCGGCATGAAGTGTAGTCATTACTGTCTCTAGCGCAGATAATTTAGTTTGAGGATGTTTATCAACTGGAATACCTCGACCATCATCACTAACTTTAATCCTATTGTCTGGTAATAGTGTTATTTCAATATTATTAGCATAACCAGCACTAGCTTCATCCAAGGAATTATCAACACATTCCCAAATTAAATGATGTAATCCTTCTGGGCCAGTTGAACCAATATACATACCAGGCCTACGACGAACAGGATCAAGACCTTCCAATACATATATATCTTTTGCTTCGTAATTTGATTTATTATTCTTTTTAGGCATTTTGTTTTCTTACTTCCCAACCACCTTCTTTTTCTAAGGCAGTGATAATTATATCTTGTAACTCATTAACTTCTTTATCAACCAAAGTGCGATCATCAGACTGGAATATAATGTGAAAAGCTAAATTCTTTTTACTATCAGGAATATTCTTACCCTTATATATGTCAAATAAATCAACATCACGCACTAGAATTCCACCTACTTTATTAATTAGATTAAGAACTTCTACTACTTTAGTAGTATAATCAACTAACATAGAGATGTCTCTAACTATTGCTGGGTATTTAGAAGGAGTAGCATAAATTCTCTCTTCAGTAGCTAATTGAACCAATTTATCAAAATCAATTTCAAAACCAACAACTTTTGATTTAATTTCTCCTACCCAACCCAATAATTCATTTCCAACCTTTATCTCTGCCTTTCTGTTCTCTGTAATAGCATCATCATACCAAATATCACTAATTCCAATTTTATTTAAAAAAGAATCAACAACGCCTTTTAAACGATAAAATTCTTGTGAATTTTTATCTTTCTCATCTAGAGAAATAATAGAGGCTAATTTCTTTTTTTCTACAACTTGAGCTTGATGCTTATCTAAATGAAAAACCTTACCAATTTCAAATAATCTTACATTTTCAAAATACCTCTTATTATCCTCGATATTCTTAATCAAAAGAGGCATCAAGCTAGATCTTAAATATTTCTGTTCTTGACTAACTGGATTAGCCAATTCAATTGATTCCTTATTGCTTACTAATGAATAATTATATGCCTCACTAAATCCTAGGTTAATTAATATATCTTTAACTTTATTCTGATAAATTAAATCTTCGCTTTTTTTAGATGGGATTAGAATAGCCGAAGGTAATTGATTAGGAATTTTTTCAAAACCATAAATACGGCCAATTTCTTCAATTAAATCTTCGGGAATAGAAATATCTAATCTCCTTGTTGGAATAATAACTTGTAATTTATCTTTTATCCCTTTGACTTTAAAATCTAATCTTTTTAAAATATCTATAATCTCTTTATCTGGAATATTAATACCTAATAAATTTCTAACTTTAAAAGTATCTAAATTAACTATTTTAACTTGTTTTTTTTCTTGATAAAGATCAATCATTCCCTTAAGAACCATACCATTGGCTATCTCTTGTATTAAATATGCACACATATTCATTGCTTCTTGAGCTAAATTAGAATCTAATCCATTTTCAAAACGCCAAGATGCATCAGTCTTTAGATCTATTTTTTTGGAACTTTGCCTGATAATCAATGGATTAAAATTGGCTGCTTCTAAAATAATTCGTTTCGTTTTCCCATCAATTCCTGGATTGATCCCACCTTTGATGCCTGCTATACAAATTGGATCTTTCTCATCAGCAATTACTAAAATGTTTTCATCCAAATCATATTTTTCATCATCTAAAGAGACCATTTTTTCTCCTTTTTTGGCTCTACGAACAATAAGTTTGTTGCCTTTAATCTTATCTGCATCAAAAGCGTGCATTGGCTGACCAGTCTCCAACATAACGTAATTAGCAATATCAACTACATTATTAATCGGTTTTAATCCGCAGGTCATAAGCCTCTCTTGAATCCATTTAGGCGAAGGTCCTATTTCAACATCTACAACCACACGAGAAGTATAACGAGGACATAGATTTTTATCCTCTATCTTAATATTAACAACCTTACTAGCTAGTTCCTTAGATTCTTTAATCTTTTTCTTGTAATCAATTAATTTAAATGGATATTTTAAAATAGCACTAATTTCTCTAGCAATTCCTTGATGGCTTAAACAATCATGAGATCTATTGGGTAATATATCTATATCTAAAATCCAATCTTTATCACATTTTTTAATTTCTTCTACTTCAAAAGAATGAAAGGTTAATAAATCAGCCAATTTATCAGGAACTGGTAGTTTTTTTTCAAAAAAAGATTGTAACCAATTATATGATATTTTCATTAGAATTGTTTTAAAAATCTTAAATCATTTTATAGAATAATCTAATATCATCAATTTGATATTTAATCATAGCCAAACGATCCATGCCCATACCAAATGCAAATCCTTGCCATTCTTTAACATATCCTGCTGCTTTAAAAACATTAGGATGAACCATACCAGCACCCATAATTTCTAACCAATCTCCATCTTTCCTTTTAATATCAACTTCGAATCCAGGTTCGACAAAAGGGAAATAACTAGGTCTTAAACGAACTTTAATGTCAGATGAATTAAAAAATTGTTTAAAAAATTCTTCAATAATAGCCTTAAGATTGGATACTGAAATATTTTCTCCAACCATTAATCCTTCAAATTGATTAAATTGAACATCATGAGTAGAATCAGTTGCTTCATAACGAAAACACCTACCTGGAATAATGATTCTCAATGGCGGATTATTTTTTTCCATATAACGAGCTTGCATAGGTGAAGTATGAGTCCTTAAAAGCAAATTTAAATCTTTTAACCAAAAAGTGTCCCACATATCTCTTGCTGGATGATCTTTTGGAACATTTAAAGTATCAAAATTATAATATTCTGTTTCCACTTCTGGACCATCAAGCACTGAGAAGCCCATTGATTGAAATATATCTTCTACTTGTCTTTGTACTAAAGTAATTGGGTGAAGATGTCCTTGTGGTATTTTAATCCCAGGAGCAGTTATATCAATCCATTCCCTATTATCATTTACATCTTTTTTAGAAAGTATTTTTTGTTCTTTATCTTTAATCATTTGGCTAATTTCTTGCTTAATTTGATTAGCTATCTTACCTTTTTCTTTCCTTTCTTTTTCTGATAGATCCTTTAAAGAACGCAAAACTTCTGTCAGCTTCCCCTTCCGACCAATGTATGTACGATAAATTTCCTCAAGCTTTTTTAAGTCATTGGCTTGAGTTATTTCTTCAATAGCTTTTTGTTTGATTTGATTAGGCATGACTATTTTATCTCCTACTTAACCACCATTCAATTAAACCAATTGCTCCAACTAAAATTAATAAATACCACCAGGTTAAAATATGCTCACTTTGTAAAATTAAAGTAACTATCAAAATTATTGATAAAAGAAGTCCCTGACGAAAAGAAACTTCTAGATTATGAATTGCTTGTTTTATAGGTAAGGGAGCTCTTTTCCTTCTGGAAATTCGTCTAATAAAAAATCCTATTAAGGTGATAACGCCAGATGAACCAATGAATAAGCTTAAATAAAAAAGAATAAATACTAATAAATCTGAAGAAATAGGATTAAGATAAATCAAAATAGCCGTTAAGCATCCTCCAGCTAATAATACAGCAAAAACTAATCCCGCTAAATAAACCGGTAAATTCATATCTTTATATTACTTATATTTTACTATAAATTGCTTTTCAAAGCAAGAATGAAATATCCCTTGTCATACTCTGAATTATAGGATATACTATTTTTGCGGGGTAGAGAAGTAGTATCTCGTGAGGCCCATAAATTGTTTGTGGCCCAGAATGGTAACATTCTGTGGAAAATTCCCGAAATTGCTGGAAAACCGCCAGAGTTTTTTCTCGGCAACCGGCAGCCAAGCCTGTCAATATCTACAAGATAGCGACAGTAAGGTTCAGAGACTATAATGGGAACTTCCTTGTTATAAGGAAGATGGGATAGTCCAATCCATTTAGAAACAAATGGCTAATATATATGAACCTCAAGACGCCAGTGCAATTCTGGTCCCCGCAACTAGGCTATGCCATTAAGAAAATGGACAAAAGAAGAAGAAAAGAAACTTAAACATCTCTACTTAAAAACAAAAACACCTGTAGAGGAAATTTGTCGAATCATAGATAGAACACCACCAGCAATCCAGAATAGATTTAAAGTACTAGGGTTTAAAAAACGTAGATTCCCTTCAAAAACTAAACACCCAGACAAAGTTACTCCTGCCCTAGCAAGAATCCATGCTCATATATGTGGAGATGGTTATTTTTATAAAACCAAAGTAAAGGATTCTTATGGTCCTTGGGCGAAGTATCGAAAGAAAACTCATAGAATTATATACAGAACATGCTATAGCAATACTAATCCAACTTTAATCAAAGAATTTCGACGAGATATAAAAGAAGTTTTTGGAGTTAAGGGCGGTAAACTCTGGAAAAATGAAATAAGAATTAAATCGAAAAGGATATGGGATTTATTGAAAAAAATGGGTGCTGGAGATTCATATAATTGGAGTGTTGGTAAAGAAATTATTAACGCGTCAAAAGAATCGAAAAAAAATTGGATTAAAGCATTTTTTGATGATGAAGCATATTTTGACAACGGAAATAGAATTAGGGTAAAATGCGTTAACAAAAAAGGATTACAAGAAGTTACAAAAATACTAAACGAATTTATCCCCTGCCATCTTCTTCCTAAAAAAGGATCTTATTGGGGTAATACATATTGTATAAATATAAACAAGAAAGATGTTCCCAAGTATCTTTCTAAAATAGGATCTCTTCGTTATAAACAAAGGTAATGTACGGCGGTGTAGCTCAGTTGGTTAGAGCAATCGAATCATAATCGATTTGTCGGGGGTTCGAATCCCTCCACCGCTACTGGATTAAATATATTGGGGGGGCGTAGCTCAATTGGCTGAGCGCTACCCTGTCACGGTAGAGGTTGCCGGTTCGAATCCGGTCGTCCCCGCATTTGTCCATATTTGTAAATATTTGTAAATATTTAGACAAATTTGGGAATAAAAAAATCACCAACAAGTTATTGCTGATGATTTTTTGTTTTTATCCCCATGATTCGATGAATATTTTTCCATCGTGAGAAATTGGACAAAGTCCGTAAACCATTAAATGTTCTGTTACTTTTTTAGGATCATCTTCACCGCTGTATCGAGTGTGTTTTCTTGCCCAATCCACCAATTCTTTTTCACTATTCAACCCTGATCCTCTATCCCCCATATTCTCACCTCATTTTAAAATACTATAGGGTTTTTTGATTATCTGGATTATCACATCCAGAAATATTTTATTGCGCCAAGGATAGACGCAATAACCATTGCTACAAACACTATCTTTGCAATTCTCTTAAGAGCTTCTTTTTGAAGCTCTTTGAAAAAAAGATCTTCAAAACTATTCATCTTCTCTGATTTCTGCATAGCTATTTCCTCCTTTTATGATTTCTATCAATATACCATATAAATCTAATCTTGTAAAGAGCTTCTCTATATCGCCTCTAATTCATCTAATGCTTTTTTATATATCTCAATAACTCTTTTGGCTTCGTGTTCTTTCAATTGAAAATTTTCTTCATGAACTAATTGATTACGAATTTTATGAGCTTGCCAAAGTTCATTAATATTAGCTAATTGAGCAGAAGTAATTTGCTTTAATCTTTCCCCCATATCCTCTCCTTGATAACCAATATTTTTAAGCAAATTATCAAAAACCTTATCTGCCTCAATCACAGCCAACTTATAATCCGCTTCATCACCTTTCTCCATTTTATCTAAAACTGCTTGCCATCCTTTAATAAGATTTTCTTTATGCACTCCTGATATAGTTGCACTTTCAGTTATTGTCTCCAAAGAAGCTTGAATGTCTTTTCTAATTTGAAAAATTAAATAGATTATAACTATTAGTAACCCGATAGAAATACTTACAGAAATAATTTTAAGAGGCAAAATATTTCGCTCAAAATTAGCAGTAGAAAGATACTCTGAAAAAAAATCAATCAATTTATAGATTTCTGTTCTCATAAAATTTTGCTACTTGAATAATCTTTTCATCATCAAATTGCTTACCCATTATTTGAAGACCAACTGGTAATTTGCCAATTTTACCAACAGGAATAGAGATAGCTGGAATTCCAGCTAATGAAGCAGAGACTGTATAGG
>Ga0265594_1002100_pt1 | contig 14655 bp, 23 predicted proteins | sample saktaG_11_FD_190147 | JGI IMG/M metagenome (GOLD analysis project Ga0265594, IMG submission 190147) | Saline water microbial communities from Sakinaw Lake, British Columbia, Canada - sak_2011_5_24_80m | ecosystem: Environmental > Aquatic > Non-marine Saline and Alkaline > Saline ... | reverse complement strand
TTTTACCTTCTTCCACCTTGGAGGTGGAAAAGCTACGCCACCTCGGGTAATCTTTATTCTTCCAGAACTAAATGCTTAATAATTTCTAATTTTCTTTGGTAATCAGCTTGGTCAGAAACAAATTTTTTATATGATTTAATATCTTTAAATTGATCGAGAACAATCTCTTTATCACAAAAGCCATTCTCCGACTTTTCTAAATATTCAGGAAAAGAGGAGTAAAGATAATTTCCAAGCTCTTTTAGGGTTTTTATAACATAAGAAGAATATGGGTTAAGATGAATATAACGAGAAACATGTATTAGTTGCTCATCGGTTTTTATTCTGACTGCTTTGAATTTTCCTTGAAAAAGAGAGCCTTTTCTTTCATTTCTAGTGTTAAAGTATCTGGTGTAACTATTGGTGAAATTACTCATAAATTTAGAAATTCCTTCATCAACAATTTGTTTCAAGAGTAAATGGAAATGACTAGGCATTAGGCAAAAGGCAATAATTTCAACTAAAAATTCTCTTTGAGTTTTTAGTTCTTCTAGAATTTCTAGTCTTCTTTCATTTGACAGTGTTATAAATCTTGAATACTTGAAAGGTAGTTGTTTATTTTGGTAATAAAATATTGTTTGCAGGGCACGTTGGTAATGTCTTTTGTTTAAAAAAACGGGCTGATGAGAAATTCCCCTGTTGACAATATGGTAGATTTCGTTGTTCACTAAAGGAGTTTTTCTTCCTGGCATAATTTTATTTATAACACTGATTTACCAAAGGTGTCAATAGTATTCCACCTTAGAGGTGGAAGATTAGTGAAAGATTTTACCTTCTTGATAGTCCAAGCGCAAATCTTTCTGCTCGTTCTTCTTCTTCTTCTTCTCTGCTTGGTTCTTCGTCAAGCCATAGCCCATCATGTACTTCCTTTATATATGTTGCATGATCGACCTCATGGCGAAATGTTTTTTCGGCTAAATCTTGGATTCCACCGAGCCTGGCTTCATTGTGTGAACCAGCAAATATCCGAATGTGACTTTGACCCGAAGCGGACAAGCAAGTACCTAAACAAACCCTTTTACCATCATGTCTGAGGACAGTATCTGGCAAAACAGAAATGCTTCTAACACAATCAGGAATTTCTCCTATTTGATCCAATGCTTCATAAACGCCTCGAACAACATCATTCCATTCCGGTACTTTTATTCTCATAGATGTTCTTCCGATTTTAAATTTAGGCGTATATAGTACCTCTGCCATATTATGGGATAATAGCATACATTTACACTATTGTATAGGAACGAGGTTTCTGTTAAAATAACTTGGCGCACTGAAGAGGGTGCGCTATTATTTAATATAGTGTAATAGTTCAAAAAGCATAAAATTATAAAAGCATAAAATGGCTAATCAGACTGATATTAAAACCAAACGAGTACCGACAGAGAAGGTCCGTAACATTGGCATTATTGCCCATATTGATGCAGGTAAAACGACGACTACAGAGCGAGTTCTTTATTATACTGGCAAGACCTATAAAATCGGTAATATTGATGAAGGTACTACCCAGATGGATTGGATGGATCAGGAAAGAGAGCGAGGGATTACAATTCAATCAGCGGCAACAACCGCTTTTTGGAAAGACCATAGAATAAACATTATTGATACTCCCGGTCATGTCGATTTTACTGCTGAGGTGGAAAGATCTTTGCGGGTTTTGGATGGTGGTATAGTAGTTTTCGATGCGGAGGAGGGGGTTCAAAGTCAATCAGAGACTGTTTGGCGTCAGGCTGATCGTTATGATGTTCCTCGTATTTGTTTTATCAATAAAATGGATAAGATTGGCGCTGACTTTGAGATGACAGTCAAAATGATGATTGATCGCCTTGGCACCGTTCCTTTAAAAATGACTTTACCTATTGGCAAGGAAAAAGATTTTATTGGTATTGTTTTATTGCTCGAAGAAAAGGCTTTAGTCTGGGAAGAAAAGGATACCATTGGAGAACATCCAAAGCAAGTAGAAATTCCCCAGGACATGAAAGAAATAGTTAAAAAAGAACGGGAAAAATTGGTTGAAAAAATTTGCGAGCTTGACGATAATCTTTTGGAAAAGTATCTGACAGGAGAAGAATTAGAAATTAGTGAATTAAAGCAAGCCTTGCGTCGAGCAACAATTGCCTGTCAAGTAGTGCCTGTTTTTTGCGGTGCATCTTTAAGAAATAAAGGTGTCCAACCGCTTCTTGATGGCGTTGTCGACTACCTACCTTCCCCGCTTGATGTTCCTCCAGTCATTGGCAAAAACCCCAAAAATCAAAAAAAAGAAGAAAGGAGACAAAAGAAAGAAGAGCCATTTTCAGGATTAGCTTTTAAGGTTCAAGTTGATCCTCATGTAGGCAGACTAGTTTATGTTCGACTTTATTCTGGTAGTTTAAAATCGAAGACTTCTATTTATAATACAACCAAAAACAAAAAAGAAAGAATTGGCCGTCTTCTTTTAATGCACGCTAATAAGAGAGAAGAAATTGATCAGGCGTTTGCCGGGGCAATTGTGGCGATTGTTGGTTTAAAAGAGACAACTACCGGCGATACTTTGTCAGATCCTAACCATCCTATTATTTTAGGCGAGATTAAATTTCCTGAGCCGGTTATTTCTTTAGCGATTACTCCGAAGACAAGAGCGGATCAAGAGAAATTGGGTTATGCTTTAAAAAAATTGGCTGAAGAAGATCCAACTTTTAAGATCAAATCCGATCAAGAAACTGGCCAGACACTCATTGGAGGAATGGGAGAACTACATTTAGAGATTTTAGTAGAAAGGATGAAGCGGGAATTTAAAGTTGAAGCCAATGTTGGTAAGCCTCGAATTGCTTACAGAGAAACCATTAGAGAAATAGCCAAGGCAGAAGGTAAATATATTAAACAAAGCGGCGGTCGGGGCCAGTATGGCCATTGTTTTTTAAGAGTTGAACCAAAGCAGAGAGGTGAAGGATTCGAGTTTGATTCTGAGATTAAAGGAGCTGCCATTCCTCGGGAATTTATTCCGTCAATTGAAAAAGGAGTAGTTGAGGCAATGGAAAACGGCGTTTTGGCAGGTTACCCTTTGACAGACATGAAAGTAGTAGTTTATGATGGTACCTATCACGAAGTCGATTCTTCAGATATTGCCTTTAAAATTGCCGGTAGTGATGCCTTGCAGAAAGCGGCGAAGTTAGCAAGGCCTGTTTTACTTGAACCAATCATGAAGCTTGAGGTGACAGTGCCTTATGAGTTTATGGGGGAAGTTATTGGTGATCTTTCAAGTAGGAGAGCTCAGATTTTAGGAACGACAGCCAGAGGGAAGGTTAGGATTATCACTGCTTTAATTCCCTTGGCAGAAGTGGCAGGATATGCTACAATATTAAGATCTTTAACTCAAGGAAGAGCAAGTTTCTACATGGAACCAAGTCATTATCAAGAGGTACCGGAAAACATTACGGAAAAGATAATTAACAAAAAATCAGAAAGCACTTGACATTTTTAAATATTGTATTAAAATAATAGGAAATATGGCTGTAAAGAAAAAGTTCGAAAGAACAAAACCACATATTAATATCGGTACCATTGGTCATGTTGATCATGGAAAAACAACCTTGGCTTCAGCGATTACCAAAGTTTTGAAGGCGGGTGGAACAACGGAGAAGTTTTATTCCTATGAAGAAATCGATAATGCTCCTGAGGAGAAGGAACGAGGACTAACGATTTCTATTACTCATCTTGAATACGAAACAAAAAAACGCCATTATGCCCACATTGATTGTCCAGGCCATCGTGACTATATTAAAAATATGATTACTGGTGCGGCTCAGATGGATGGCGCTATTGTGGTAGTCTCTGCTCCTGATGGTCCGATGCCTCAGACAAGAGAACATATTTTACTTGCTCGTCAGGTTAATGTTCCCGCCATAGTTGTTTTTATGAATAAAGTAGATGCAGTTGATGATCCTGAGCTTTTAGATCTTGTTGAAGTTGAAGTGAGGGAACTTTTGGATAAATATAAATTTCCTGGCGAGAAGACTCCTATTATTCGTGGTTCAGCTTTGAAAGCTATAGAGTGTGGTTGTGGGAAAAAAGATTGTCAGTGGTGTGGTTCTATTTTGGAGCTAATGAATAAAGTTGATGAGTTTATTCCGACACCAAAGCGAGCCTTAGATAAACCATTTTTAATGCCGGTTGAAGACGTGTTTTCTATTAAAGGAAGAGGAACAGTGGTTACCGGTAGAGTGGAAAGAGGAAAAGTTAAGGTTAATGATGAGATAGAAATTGTGGGCATTAAAGACACGAGAAAAATAGTGGTTACTGGCGTGGAGATGTTTAGAAAAATTTTAGAAGAAGGACAGGCAGGAGACAATATTGGTGTTCTCTTGAGAGGCGTTGGTAAGGATGATGTTCAAAGAGGTATGGTTTTAGCCAAATCGGGAAGCATTACTCCTCATACCGAGTTTGAGGCAGAGGTTTATATTCTGAAAAAAGATGAGGGTGGCCGACATACACCTTTCTTTTCTGGATACCGGCCTCAATTTTTTACTGGTACGACAGATGTTACCGGTACGGTTACATTGCCCAAAGGCGTAGAGATGGTTATGCCTGGAGACAATGCGAAGATGATAGTTAAATTAATTGTTCCTGTGGCATTAGAAGAGGGATCAAGGTTTGCTATTCGAGAAGGTGGTAATACAGTAGGCGCGGGAGTAATTTCTAAAATCATTATCTAAATGCCTAAGGGACGCATTAGGGTACGTTTAAAATCCTATGACCATCGAGTTATTGATGATTGTTGTGAAAAAATCATTGATACTGCTTTATCTACTGGTGCTAAGATAACCGGTCCTATTCCCCTTCCTATAAAAAGAGAACTTATTTGTGTTACCACTAGTCCTCATACTGATAAAGACGCCCGTGAACACTTCGAAATTCTAACTCACAAACGTTTAATTGATATTATTGAACCAACAACTAAAACTATCGACTCTCTGATGCATCTTGAACTCCCTGCAGGCGTCGGCATAGAAGTAAAGATGTGATCCTAGAAATATCTTCATCCGTGTTCCAACTATTGAAAACAACTTGATATGATGATAAAATAACGATTGTGGAAAAAACGATGTCCACACAATTGTTAATTTTTTAAAATTCGAAAAGCATAACGGAGAGCAAAGAGAAGCCCCGTTGGCGGGCTTTTTTGTTGAAAAAAATGAGTAATGGTGTCATTTTAGGAGAAAAAAATGAAATGGGAAGGACTTTTACTGATAAAGGTAGATGGGTTCCCATTACGAGAATTAAAATAAAAACAAAAAAAATTAATCTTAAACCTGGAGATTCGATTAATATTACCGGAGTTTCAAAGGGTAAGGGTTTTACCGGTGTCATGAAGCGCTGGGGATTTAAGGGTGGTCAGAGGACTCATGGTCAGTCAGACAGACAAAGAGCACCAGGTTCAATTGGTCAATCAGCCAGCCCGGGCAGGGTTTGGAAAGGAAAAAAAATGCCTGGCAGAGCAGGTTGTAAGACAGTGACGATTAAGAATTTAAAAGTGCTCAGCATTGATGAAAAGAACAAAATCTTAACTGTTAACGGCCCGGTTCCGGGTGCGAGAAAAGGAGTAGTGAGGATTAAGAAATGCCAAGAATAGATATTTATAATATCAAGGAAGAAAAAACAGGCAAGATTCAATTACCGGAGGAATTCTTTGGGGCTGTAGTTAATAAGCAATTAATGGCTCAGGCGGTTAGGATTTATCTTGCCAATCAGAGAAAGGCTCGAGCCAAGACTAAAACCAGAGGTGAAGTAACTGGTTCCGGCATAAAAATCTATCGCCAAAAAGGTACTGGTCGAGCCAGGCATGGTGACCGTTATGCTCCTATTTTTGTTGGTGGCGGAGTGACTCACGGGCCAAGAGGGATTAAAAATCGGAGACTAAAAATGTCAAAGAAAATGCGGCGGAAAGCATTTTTTAGTGCTCTAACAAGCAAATTTAAAGAAAAGAAAATAGTTGTTATTAAGGATTTAGAGAAAATAAATCCAAAGACGAAAAAGATGGCAAAAATAATGCAAAATTTAAAATTTAAAATTAAAAATTGCAATGCAAAATGCAAAATTTGTCTTATTTTGCCGGAAGCTTTGGAAAATGTGATGCGAGCTGGAAGAAATATTCCCAGTCTTAAGACAATTCAAGCCAAACAGCTTAATACATATGAAGTGTTGAATGGAGGGCTATTAGTTTTTATGAAATCTAGCATTAAAACACTCAAGGAGACATTTTCAAAATGAATTTAAAAAAGATTATCAAAAAGCCAATTATTACTGAGAAATTTATGAATAAGACAGCCCAAGATTGTTATGCTTTTAAAGTTGATAAAAAATCAACGAAGAATCAAATAAGAGAAGCAATTGAGGAAAAATTTAAAGTTAATGTTATTAAAGTAAGGACAATTGTTGTTAAAGGAAAAACTCGTTTATCCGGAAAGAGGAAAAAAAAAGTAAAACTTGGAGACTGGAAGAAGGCAATTATAAAGATTAAAAAAGGTCAAAAAATTAAAGGTTTTGGAGGTGAAGATGGGAAATAAAAATAAAAAGATTTTACCTAAGCATTCTGGTAGAGATAGTAGTGGTAAAGTTTCTGTTCGTCATCAGGGGGGCAGGCAGAAACGATTTTTGCGGAAGATCGATTGGAAGAGAAATAAATACAATATTTCAGCGAAGGTTGTTTCTCTTGAGTATGATCCTAATCGAACAGCCAATATCGTTTTAGTTATCTATGATGATGGTGAAAAGCGATATATTTTAAGCCCTGAAGGATTAAAGGTTGGTGATAGAATAATGGCCGGAAAAAAAGCTGGAGTGAAAATTGGCAATGCTTTGCCCTTAAAAAAGATTCCTATTGGGATGCCTATCTATAATTTAGAGCTCCACCCAGGAAAAGGCGGTCAGATTGTCCGGTCTGCTGGTACTGGTGCCCAAATTTTAGCCAAAGAAAAAGGAATGGCAACGGTTAAGCTGCCCTCGGGTGAACGACGGTTAATTAATCTTGACTGTTTGGCTAGTGTTGGTCAAGTTAGCAATCCCCTTTGGAAGACGATTAAGTTTGGTAAAGCAGGAAGGAAAAGATTAATGGGAGTTAGGCCATCAGTTCGTGGAGTAGTGATGCATCCCGGAGCTCATCCTCATGGCGGTGGTGAGGGAAAAAGTGGTATTGGTATGCCTAGCCCAAAGTCACCTTGGGGCAAGAAAACTTTAGGGAAGAAAACGAGGAGACCAAAGAAATATAGCGACAAACATATTATTAAAAGGAGGAAATAATGTCTCGATCAAGCAAGAAAGGACCATATATAGATCTAAAACTACTTAAAAAAATTAAGAAAGTAAAGAAAGGTGAGCCAATTAAAACTTGGGCGAGAGCCAGTCAGATTCCACCTGAGTTTGTTGGTCATAGGTTTTTAGTTCACAATGGTCGGAATTTTAATGAGATTTTTATTACCGAGGCGATGGTTGGTCACAGGTTGGGTGAGTTTTCAGCGACAAGAACATTTAGAGGTCACGGAAAAATGGTAAAGAGAATCGTTAAAAAAACCTAATGTGGAAATAAAAGCAGAAGCAAAATACATTAGAACTAGTCCAAGGAAAGTAAGACTAGTTGTTGAGACGATCAAAAATCTTAGCCCTCAGAGAGCTTTAGATTATCTTAAATTTATCAACAAGAGAGCAGCTAAGCCATTATCCAAATTAATTCAATCAGCCATTGCTAATGCCAAAAACAATTTTGGTCTAAAACCTGAAGATTTAAAATTTAAAGAAATTCAGGTTGGCGAAGGGCCAACTCTGAAAAGATGGCGGGCTATTAGTCGTGGCAGAGCTCATCCAATTATGAAGAGAGCAAGCCACATTAAAATAATATTAAAAAGCAAAAAGCAAAAAGCAAAAACACAAATAAAAAATCAAAAATAATGAGATTAGATAAATTTTTAATTTTGAGCGACTGAAAGGAGCAATTATGGGACAAAAAGCTCATCCATACGGCATGAGACTAGGAAATATTTACACCTGGAAATCCAGGTGGTTTGCTGATGATAAAAATTATCAAGATTTTCTCTTACAGGACATTGAGTTACGAGGGTTTTTAATGAATAAATTAAGACCGGCGGGAATATTTAAGGTGGATATAGAACGCTTTGCTAAGAGCATTAAAATTATCCTTTATGTTTCCCGGCCCGGTATTGTTATTGGTAGAGGGGGAACGAACCTTGAGGAGTTAAAAAAACTTGTTGTTCAGAAATTAGAACCAGGAACAAAAATAGAGCTGGAAATTGAAGAAGTGAAGAGCCCCGATATTAATGCGAAGCTGGTTTTAGAGAATATTATCAGCCAATTGGAAAAGCGTGTTAACCATCGTTATATAGTTAACAAAACGATAGAGAGGATAATGAGCTCTGGAGCAAAGGGAGTTAGAATTCTTCTTTCTGGTAGAATTGCTGGTGCAGAGATTAGTCGGAATGAGAAATATAGCAGAGGAAGGCTTCCCCTGCAGACTTTACGGGCAGAAATTGATTATGCCGAAAGACCGGCTTTGACAAAAAGCGGTTATATTGGCGTAAAAGTTTGGATATATAAAGGAGAAAAGGAGATATAAAATGTTGCAGCCGAAGAAACAAAAATATCGAAAAAGTTTTCGGGGAAGAATGAAAGGTAAATCGAGCAAAGGGGTATCACTGGATTTTGGTGAGTTTGGCTTGAAAGCTATTGGTAGGGGTTGGTTAACAGCTCAGCAAATCGAGGCGGCTAGAAAAGCAATTACTCATTATACCAAAAGACAAGCCAAGGTTTGGATTAGGATTTTTCCTGATAAGCCAGTTACGGCTAAGGCGGCGGGAGCAGGAATGGGGGGAGGAAAAGGAGATATTGATAAGTACGTTTTTGTGGTTACTCCTGGAAGAATTTTATTTGAAATTAGTGGAGTAGAAAAGGAGATTGCTAAAGAAGCAATGAGGTTGGCTAATCACAAGCTTCCATTCAGAACAAGGTTTATTAGTAAAGGATGAAAAAATTTACAGGACAAGTTATCAGTACAAAAACGCCCAAGACAGCTAAGGTTTTAGTGGAAAGATTTTGGCAGCACCCCATTTATAAGAAAAAGGTCAAAAGATCAAAAAAATACTTGGTTCATGATGAGGTTGGGGTAAAATTAGGTGATAAAGTAGTGATTCAGGAAACTAAGCCCATTAGTAAAAGAAAAAAATTTAAAATTATGGAGGTTTTATGATCCAACTTAGATCTATTTTAAAAGTTGCTGATAACACCGGAGTGAAAAAGTTGCGGGTTATTCTTGTTCATGGTGGATCAAAAAGAAGATTTGGTAGAATTGGTGATTTTGTGACTGCCAGTGTTATTCAGGCTACTCCTGACGCGATGATTAAGAAAGGAAATATGGTTAAGGCACTAGTGGTGCGTACAAAAAAAGAGCTCCGTAGAGCCGATGGTTCTTATGTTCGTTTTGACGATAACGCTGCCGTTATTTTGATTGATTTGGAAAAGAAAGAACCAAGAGGAACTAGGGTTTTCGGCCCTGTTGCCAGAGAAATAAAAGAATTGGGATATAAAAAAATAGCCTCACTGGCTCCGGAGATAATATGAGAGTTAAAAAAGGTGATATTGTTATTATTACCGTCGGTAAAGATAAGGGAAGAAAGGGTAAGATTGAAAAGGTCCATTCTAAGGAAAATAAGGTTTTAGTTAAGGGCATTAACGTTTATAAAAAACACGTTAAGGCTCAAAGTAAAGAAAAGCCTGGGGGGATTGTTGAACTTTTTCGCCCTTTGTCAGTCGCCAATGTGGCCTTAATTTGTCCAAAGTGCAAGAAAACAACAAAAGTGGGCTATCTTTTTGATAAAAAAGGCGGAAAACATAGAGTTTGTAAAAAATGTCAAGAATTTATAGATTAATGAAATTAGAAGAGAAATATAAAAAAGAAATTGTTTCTCAGTTGATTGAGGAATTTAAAATGAAAAACGCACTAGCTGTTCCTAGGGTGACTAAAGTGGTGATTAATGTTGGCCTGAAAGAAGCAATTGATGATAAAGGTGTTCTTGAAAAAGTAAGTGAAGGACTAGCTTTGATTACAGGGCAAATGCCTAAAGTTTGTCAGGCAAGAAAATCTATTGCTGGTTTTAAGTTAAGAGCAGGCGTACCCATCGGTTTGATGGTTTCTCTTCGACATAAACGGATGTATGCTTTTCTGGAAAAACTTTTCAACATTGCTCTTTCTCGAGTGAAAGATTTTCAGGGAGTGTCGCCTGGTTCTTTTGATGGCAATGGTAATTATACTCTAGGCCTAGAGGAGCAGATTGTTTTTCCGGAGATTGATTCTGCTAAAATAGAGAAAATTCACGGCTTAGAAGTAACGATTGTAACTAGTACTCATGATGATAAAAAGGCAAAAAGATTTTTGGAGTTAATGGGAATGTCCTTTAAGAAAAATGGCGAAAAAAAGTAAAATTGTCAAAGACCAGAAAAAACCAAAATATAAAAGCAGGAAACATAATCGTTGTCAGCTTTGTGGCAGGCCAAGAGCTTATATGCAGAAGTTTGGTCTTTGTCGGCTTTGTTTTAGAAAACTAGCCCATAAAGGAGAATTACCGGGAGTGAAAAAAGCAAGTTGGTAAACTAATATGACTACTGATCCGATTGCCGACATACTCATCAGAATCAAAAATGCTTATTTAGCTCGTCACAAGACGGTGGAGATTCCCTATTCAAAAATGAAAGTAAAAATTGGCAAAATACTTGTTAAAAAAGATTATTTAGAAAGTTTAAAAATTCAAAAAATTAAAGATTCAAAGTTTAAAAAGATTGTTTGTAAATTAAAATATCAAGCTGGTGAACCGGCTTTTGAGAATATAAAGCGGGTAAGTAAACCGGGGAGGAGAATTTATGTTCATTGGAACAAAATTCCTCGTACTTTAAGTGGTTACGGAACAACGATTGTTTCTACCTCAAAAGGAATAATGGTAGATAAAGAAGCAAGAAAAAAGAAACTAGGAGGAGAGGTAATCTGTAAAGTTTGGTAAATATGAGTAGAATAGGTAAAGAACCAATTGAAATATCAGAAAAGGTAACTGTTGAATTGAAGGACGGTCTTGTTATTGTTAAAGGGCCGCTTGGTAAATTAGAGCAAGAAGTGCGTCCTGAGATAAAAGTTGAAATTAAAGACGGAAAAATTTTTGTTTCTCGGAAAAAGGAGAATAAAATGGCGAAATCTCTTCATGGCTTAACAAGAACTTTAATTGCTAATATGATAGAAGGAGTAACAAATGGTTTTTCAAAGACCTTAGAGCTTCACGGCACAGGCTATCGGGTAAAACTTGAAGAAAAAAAGATTATCTTGCAGTTGGGTTTTTCTCATCCAGTTGTTGTCAGGCCGCTGAAAGGAATAGAATTCAAGCTTAAAGGAGATCGAAAAATTATAGTTTCGGGTATTAACAAGCAGCTAGTGGGGAATACAGCTGCCGCTATCAGGGCTATTAAAAAGCCAGAAGTTTACAAAGGGAAGGGAATTCGTTATCAAGGAGAAATTGTTAGGAAAAAACCTGGCAAGGCAGCTAAAGTTGGTGCTGGGGAGGCAAAATATGAATAAGAGACCAAGGTTTTCTGTTTTTAGGTCGAATAAACATATTTACGGCCAGATTATTGATGATAAAAAAGGAGCAACGTTAGCAGCAGCGAGCGAGATGGATCTTAAAAGACCAAAGACCAAAAACCAAAGATTAAAGACTAAAGTTGAACGAGCTTTTGCGGTAGGAGAAATATTGGCTAGTAAAGCTTTAAAGATAGGTATTAAGCAAGTTAGATTTGACCGTAGAAGATATAAATATCATGGTCGGGTGAAAACCTTAGCAGAGGGAGCAAGAAAAGGAGGATTGAAATTTTGAAATGGTAGACTATAGAATGGAAAAAGAATTCGAAGAAAAAGTTGTTCATGTTCGCCGTGTTTCTAAAAAGACGAAGGGAGGCGATAGAATTGGATTTTCAGTTTTGGTTGTTGTTGGTGATAAGAAGGGTAGAGTTGGTGCGGCCCTGGGCAAGGCGCCTGATATCCGTTCGGCTATTCAGAAAGCAATGAGCGATGCTAAGAGACACTTGATTGAAGTTCCCTTAAAACAAGGAACGATCCCTCATGAAGTAAGGGTTAAGCGGGGAGCGGCTGAGGTTTTACTTAAACCTGGATTGCCGGGAAGGGGTATTATTGCTGGTGGAGCAGTGAGGAGTGTGGTCGAAGCCGTCGGTGTAAAAAGCATTGTCAGTAAAATTTTGGGGACAAGGAATAAGATAAGTAATGTTTATGCTACGATAGAAGCACTGAAGAAACTTAAAAAATAGCTAATAGCTAATAGCTAATAGCTAATAGGTAATAGTTAATAGAAGAAACAATTAACAATTTTTAGATATGCAATTAAATAAATTACCAAAGACTACTACTAAAAAGAAAAAGCGTGTTGGTCGAGGTTACGGTTCAGGTAAAGGCGGACATACTGTTGGTCGAGGCGCTAAGGGTCAAAAGGCGAGATCGAAAGTGAAAATTTGGTTTGAAGGAGGACAGACTCCTTTATCTAAACGATTACCAATGAAACGAGGTAAAGATAAGTTTAAGCCAAAGCCCAGTCCGATAACTTTAAATATCAGATTTCTTGGTTTTTTACCTAAAAATTCAAAAGTTAATGTTACTTCTTTAGTAAAACATGGTTTGGTTGATGAAAAAGAAGCTAAAGAGTTCGGTGTTAAAATACTGGGCGGAGGCGAATTAAAAATTCCTCTTATTGTCCAGCTATCCTGTTCGAAAGGAGCAGAAAAGAAGATTAAAAAAGCAGGAGGAAAAGTAGAGAAATGCGGAAAATAATAACACCATTTATTAATGCTTTTAAAATTCCAGATTTAAGAAAGAAAATTGTCTTTACTCTCTTTATTTTTGCTGTTTTCAGGTTTATTGCTTATGTTCCCCTTCCGGGTGTAGATATAACGGCTTTGAGAAAGCTTTTTACTCAAAACCAATTTTTAGCTCTTCTTAACATGTTTTCTGGAGGAACACTGATAAACTTTTCTATTATGGCTTTAGGTCTTAATCCCTACATTAACGCCTCGATTATTTTTCAGCTCTTAACTTTGATATTCCCAAAACTAGAAGAGCTTTCTAAAGAAGGAGAACTTGGTCGCGAAGCAATTAATCAATATACAAGGCTCTTGACGATTCCTCTTAGTTTCCTTCAAGGTTTTGGTATGTATACTTTACTTCGTAATCAAGGAATTATTGTTTCTCAGGCGCCGATTAGGCTTTTTTCCATGCTTTTAACAATGAGTGCAGGAACGATGTTATTAATGTGGCTTGGAGAATTAATTGATGAGTTTGGCATGGGCAGTGGCATTTCTTTACTTATTTTTGCGGGTATTGTTGGCCGCTTTCCTGTTTCTTTTGCTCAAACAGCGGCTGTTTTAACATCGGAACAAATTTTTAATACTTTGGTTTTTATTCTAATGGCTGTTGGTTTAGTAGTAGGCATTATTTTTGTTGACGAGGCAACTAGAAAGATTAATATCCAATATGCCAAAAGGATTAGGGGCCGAAAAATGTATGGTGGAGGCAGTACTTATCTTCCTGTCAAAATTAATCAAGCTGGAGTCATTCCTATTATTTTCGCCGCCTCTTTTCTTCTTTTTCCTTCGATGATTGGTAATTTCTTAGGCAATGTTTCTAATAAAACGATTTCTTCTCTGGCTGCGTCTCTAGCCAGTTTTCTTACTCCCGGAAATTTTATGTATAACATTATTTATTTTGTTTTAGTGATTGGTTTTACCTATTTTTATACGACGATTACTTTTAATCCGGAAAAAATTGCTGAGGAAATTAAAAAATATGGCGGTTTCATTCCTGGTATTAGGCCGGGTAAGCCTACTTCAGACTATCTTAATTATACTCTTTCCAGAATTACTTTGGCTGGCGCCATTTTTTTGGGCTTAGTGGCGATTATTCCTGCTTTGGCTCGTTCATTGACGGGAATAACGACGATGATGTTGGGAGGAACGGGAATTTTGATTGTTGTTTCTGTTGTTTTAGAAATAACAAAACAACTGGAAGCGATGCTAGTGATGAGAGATTATGAGGGATTTTTAGAAAAATAAAAAATATTTAATATCATGAACATTCTAGTTATAGGGCCACAAGGCTCCGGGAAGTCGACCCAAGCAAAATTATTGGCGAAGAAATTGAAGGTTTCCTATCTTTCAACGGGTGAGATATTTCGCCAAATGGCTAAAACAGAAACAGCTTTTGGTAAAAGGATTAAAAGATTAATTAATCAAGGGAATTTGGTTGACGATAAAACGACCCTTAAAATAATTAAAGAATATTTAAAAAAACCAGAATTTGAAAAAGGATTTGTTGCCGAAGGTTTTCCCAGGAATCTTTTTCAAGTTGAAAAATTGCAAAAAGTTTTTGACAAAGTTTTTCATTTGGCAATTTCTAAAAAAGGGATTATGAAAAGATTGGCTAGCCGCAGGGTTTGTCAAAATTGCAAGGCTAATTTTAATCTTTTAACCAAACCGCCGAAGAAAAAAGGAGTTTGTGATTCTTGCGGCGGCAAGCTGGTTCAGCGGGAAGAT
>Ga0265594_1002099_pt1 | contig 14674 bp, 12 predicted proteins | sample saktaG_11_FD_190147 | JGI IMG/M metagenome (GOLD analysis project Ga0265594, IMG submission 190147) | Saline water microbial communities from Sakinaw Lake, British Columbia, Canada - sak_2011_5_24_80m | ecosystem: Environmental > Aquatic > Non-marine Saline and Alkaline > Saline ... | reverse complement strand
AGAAGCACCAGCTGAAGAGGCTGCAGGTGGAGTTTTTAGGGTTTATATTCATGAACCAGTTACTCTAGATCCTGCAAATTGTTATGAAAGTGAAGGTATCCAGGTTATAAGACAGGTTTTTGATGGTCTTGTTAAGTATGATCCTGAAACATTGGAAACCATGCCAGCCTTAGCAGAAAAATGGGATATAAGTGATGATGGTCTGGTATATACATTTTACTTGAAAAAAGGTGTTAATTTCCATAGTGGCAGAGAAGTTGTAGCAGGAGACTTTGTGTATGCATGGACGAGGCTTACACTGGCAGATACTGCATCTTATCTGGCATATCATGCAGCTCCAATAGTAGGGTATGATGAATGTCAGGAAGGTACAGCTGACACTCTTACGGGTGTAAAAGCATTGGATGATTATACTTTGGAAGTAACATTGCAGTATCCGTTTGCAGATTTTATTAAAACTCTTGGCCATGTATGTTTTTTCCCTGTAGCTAAAGAGGATGTTGATGAATATGGAGATTTGTATGCAGAGAATATAAATGGAAATGGTGCATTTAAATTTGTAGAGTGGAAACATGATCAGTATATAAATCTGGTAAAAAATGATGATTACTGGGAAGAAAATGCAAAATTAGATGAAGTCGAATATAAAATCTTTGCTGACGAAGATACAGCATTCTTAGAGTTTAAAGCTGGAAATCTAGAATATACTGCTATTCCACAGGGAAAAGTAAAGGCAACAGAAGAAGATCCTGATTTAGGGGATCTTGTTATCAAGAAGCCTCTACTGGCTATATATTACTTTGCCATGAATGTGCAAAATCCACCATTTAAGGATAATCTGGCACTCCGAGAAGCAGTTAATTATGCTATTGACAGACAAAATATATGTGATGTCATAAATGAAGGAGTTTCTGTTCCTGCAACAGGTTTTGTTCCACCAGGGATTCCAGGATTTCAAGAAAATGCTATGACATATACTTACGATCCAGAAATGGCAAAACAAAAACTTGAAGAAGCTGGATATCCAGGCGGAGAAGGTCTTGAACCAATTAAGTTTGGAATAAATGTTGGATCAGGACATGAAATTGTTGCGGAAGCTATGCAGGCTGATTTGAAGGATATAGGGATAGACATAGAGATAATTGGAATGGAATGGGGAACAGCACTTGAAGCTTTCCAGAATGGTGAAATTAGCTTCTTCAGGCTTGGATGGATAGCAGATTATCCAATTATGGATAATTTCCTTTATCCGCTTTTCCATTCTGAATCCAGTGATAATTATTCAGGATACGTTAATCTTGAAGTAGACAAGCTGCTTGTTGAGGCTAGAAAAACAATAGATGACGATGAGAGAGAAGCCAAGTATAGAGAGGTAGAAAAAATCATTCTTGATGATTCAGCATTTGCTCTTGTATATTTCTATGGTTCAAGACGAATAGTCCAACCTTATGTTAAAGGATTCTTTCTATCTAGTATGGAGGAATATGATTTAAGTAAAGTATGGTTGGAAAAATAGTAAGGTTAAATTGTTTGTAAAGGGTTAATTAGTATTTAAAATTAAATACATATTGGTAAGAATCCGTAGAGTTAGTAGATACAGCCTACATCTATATAGATGTAGGCTGTATAGCAATTAGTATAATATATATGTGATACAATAAGTAATTACAAGGATTTTTGAATTTTAGTAAAAGATAGTAATTTAATAGCGTTTACAAACTTCACTTTAAATTATTATAAAAAATAATAAGAAAATAATAAGATATTAAAAAATAGAATATGTTTTTTTATATTATTAAAAGGGTATTGCAAATTATCCCAGTTATAATTGGTGTTACATTGATATTATTCTTATTAATGTATGTTATTCCTGAAGATCCTGCGCAACTTATTCTTCAAAAAGGAGCTACTGAGGAAGCACTGCAGAATTTGAGGGTAAAAATGGGAATAGATAAACCTCTGTATGTGCAGTACTGGCGATATATGAAACAGCTTGCAGAAGGTGATCTTGGTACATCATATAGATACAGGCGTTCAGTTAATAGCATACTTGCAGATCATTATCCTAATTCTATCAAGTTAGCACTTGCTGCTATTTTAATAGAAATAATAATTGGGCTGATTGCTGGGATAATTTCAGCTGTAAAAAAATATAGTTTCTGGGATATTCTTGTTACTGTTTCCACAACTTTAGCAGTTTGTATTCCCGTATTCTGGCTTGGTATGATAATGCAGGTTATATTTGGATTAAAATTAGGCTGGCTTCCAATGTCTGGTATGGGGGATGGAAGCTTAGTGTATTATATACTTCCTGCAGTTACTTTAGCATCAGTCTCAACGGCGTTTGTTGCAAGGATGACAAGAAGCAGTATGCTTGAAGTTATGTCTAATGATTATATAACAACAGCTTATGCAAAAGGTTTATCCAATTTTAAAGTAATTGTAAAGCATGCTTTAAAAAATGCTCTTATTCCTGTTGTAACGTTAATAGGACTTGACCTGGGTGCACTAATGGGAGGAGCAATTTTAACTGAAACTGTATTTAGCTGGCCAGGAGTTGGGAGGACTATATATCTTGCTATTTTGCAAAGGGATGCACCGGTTGTAATAGGCGGGACATTGGTACTTGTATTAATTTTTGTGTTTCTAAATTTAATTGTAGATATAATTTATGCGTGGCTAGATCCAAGAATAAGGTATGAAAAAAAAGAAGTAAATGTGTAAAATTATACTTTTTTAGTATTTTAATAATTTTAGATAATAAAAAAAATTATATTAAGAGTTAGTAAAAAGTGGAAAATATTAGTGAAATAGATGAATTAACAACAGAAAAAAAATACTTGAGATCTTCCCTGTATAAGGATGCGTGGAGAAGACTTCGAAGAAATAAGCTTGCAATGCTGGGTTTGGCAATTGTAATAATACTAATACTGATTGCACTTTTGGCGCCATTGATTGCACCATATGACCCGATAGCAAGGATAAAAAAGGATTCTTCACTTCCTCCAAGCAAGGCATATTTTTTTGGGACTGATTTACTTGGAAGAGATATTTTTAGCAGAGTTATTTATGGCAGTAGGATTTCAATAGAGGTAGGTATCGTTGCGGTTGGGATATCAGTTGTAATTGGATTATTTTTCGGTGCATTATCAGGCTATTTTGGCGGCGTTTCGGATGCAGTTATAATGAGAATAGCAGATATATTTTTTGCTTTTCCTTATATTTTAGGAGCTATTGCTATAATGACTGTTCTTGGACCAGGAATTGTTAATATATTTATAGCTATTGGAATACTTGGTTGGGCATCATTTGCAAGGATTTTTAGAAGCTCTATACTTTCTATAAAAAATAAGGAATATATTGAAGCAGCAAGAGCACTGGGAGCAAACAATTACAGGATTATAACAAAACATATTTTTCCAAATTCAATGGCTCCTATAATCGTTTTTGCTACAATGAACGTAGGAGTAGCTATAATAGTTGAGGCTGCGCTTAGTTTTCTTGGTCTTGGAGTTCAACCACCAACACCGTCATGGGGTAAAATGTTAGCTGAGTCATTAGATTATATTGATATTGCGCCATGGATGATGCTTTTCCCTGGTCTTGCTATAGTGATAACAGTACTAGGGTTTGTACTGCTGGGTGATGGCCTGAGAGATGCTTTCGATCCAAAGTTAAAATAAGTAGAAAAAAATAAAAGAATATTAACATTATTGTGAATATTTCGAAGAATAATAAAATATTAGAAGTAAAAAATTTAAAGACTTTTTTTTATACTGATGCCGGTGTGGTAAAAGCTGTTGATGGTATAAGTTTTGATTTAAAGTTTGGAGAGACTCTGGGAATTGTGGGAGAAACAGGTTCAGGTAAGAGTGTTACTGCACTATCAATTTTAAGATTGATTCAACAGCCACCAGGTAAAATAGTTGACGGTGAAATACTTTTTGATGGAAAAGATTTATTGAAAATAAATAAAGGAAAACTTCAGAATTACAGGGGCAATAGAATTTCTATGATTTTTCAAGATCCAATGACTTCGTTAAATCCAGTTTATACTATAGGTAATCAAATTATGGAATCTATTACTATACACAGAAAATTAAAGAAAAAAGATATTATTAAAGAGAGTTTAAAGCTTTTAGAGATGGTAGAAATTCCTGAACCAATGAAAAGATTGAATAGCTATCCGCATGAATTCAGCGGAGGTATGAGACAAAGAGTAATGATAGCAATGGCTATTGCAAACAGTCCCAGTATATTAATAGCAGATGAACCAACTACAGCCCTTGATGTTACAATTCAGGCTCAAATTTTAGAATTAATGGATAGTGTTAAGATTAAAACAAATTCTTCAATAATAATTATTACTCACGATTTGGGGGTTGTAGCTAAATATGCAAGTAGAGTAATGGTAATGTATGCAGGGAAACCAGTTGAATTTTCAACTGTTAATAATATTTTTTATAGCCCTTTACACCCTTATACCATGGGGCTTATGGAATCAATAACCAGGATTGATGAGGAGAAAAAAGAAGAGTTAAAACCTATAAAGGGCTCTCCTCCAAGTCTTATAGATTTACCAGAAGGTTGTATTTTTAGAGTTAGATGTAAATATGTTATGGATAAATGCAGAAAAAAATATCCACCATTAATTGAAGTTATAAAAGGTCACAAGGTTGCATGTTATAGAGCAGGTGAATTTTTAAAAGGAAATCTAAAAAATATTAGTTAAAAAATAAAAAAATGAAAGACAATGTTTTACTTGAAGTAAAAAACTTAAAAAAACATTTTATTTTAAGAAGTGGGTTTTTATTTCAGAGTTATAAAGGATCGGTAAAAGCAGTTGATGATATAAGTTTTTATATTAAAGAGGGGGAGACCTTTGGATTGGTTGGTGAAAGTGGATGCGGCAAATCAACTACTGCTAGAGTTATACTCAGACTTATAGAACCAACTAGTGGAGACGTAGTATATAATGGAATTAATATATTTGATATTTCTCATAGACAGATGTTTAAAGTAAGGAGGGAAATTCAAATAATATTTCAGGATCCGTATGCGTCTCTTTCTCCTAGAATGACAATTGGTGATATTATAAGTGAGCCATTAGAAATTCATAATATAGGAAATAAAGCAAGTAAAATTAAAAAAGTGAAAGAATTACTGAAAGTAGTTGGACTTAATCCTGAACATGTAAATAGATACCCTCATGAATTTAGTGGCGGCCAACGGCAGAGAATTGGAGTTGCAAGGGCTCTTGCCCTAACTCCTAAATTAATATTATGTGATGAACCTGTATCTGCGCTTGACGTGTCTGTTCAGGCTCAAATATTAAATTTAATGGCAGGTCTTCAAAAGGAATTTAATTTAACCTATCTTTTTATTGCTCATGATCTATCAGTAGTTAGGCATGTAAGTAATAGAGTAGGTGTTATGTATCTTGGTAAACTTGTTGAAGTAGCGAATAGTGAAGATTTATACAAAAGCTCTCTTCATCCTTATACCAGAGGTCTTCTTTCAGCTATTCCAATACCTGACCCTGATTTGGAAAGAAAGAGAAAAAGGATTATACTAAAGGGTGATGTACCAAGCCCAATAAATCCACCGACAGGCTGTAGATTTCATCCAAGATGCCCGATTGCAAAGGATATTTGCAGTCAAGAGGAACCAAAATTAAAAGATTATTCTAAAAGTGGTAGAGAACATCTGGCTGCATGTTTTTTTGCTGGGAAGTAGATATAGCTAATATTTTAAATTTTTTTAATCTTATAATGAAAAATAAAACAATATTTTATACAATCCTGATATTTTTATTAATTGGTAATATTTTTATGGTTTCCTGTGATTATGGAGAACTGGGCTTGAGCACAGATTATGAAGGGACTGAGGAAGAAGAGAAGGGGGGTTCAAGTGCTCCTCCTGAGTTTAGTAATGAAGAGTTTTTTTTAGAAATGAAAAATAAACAAAAAGATAAAAACCCACTAAATGATATAAATGTCAGGAAAGCAATTTTTTATGCTATTGATAGAAATAAAATAGTAGAGGCTCTTTTAGGAGATTATGGATTAGTAAAGAACAGCTTATTTGGGAAGAATTCTAATTATAATTATACAGCATGGAGCCAGTATTATTATGACTTGGACAAGGCTAAAGAACATCTTAAAATGGCAGGTTATAGTTTAAGTGATCCTTTGTATATTACAATTGGTACCAACGAGGAAAGTGAATCAAGAAAGATAATTGAAGAGTTGATTAAAGAAGATTTGGAAAAAGTTGGAATTAATATATGGATTTTTAATAAGTCGTCAAAAGATTGGTATATAGATTATGTAAAAAATGGAAACTATGAACTTGGAGTATGGGCATTGTACACATATGATGGTGAAAACATTGAGAATTATTTCTGCTCGGAAAAAATTCCACCTCTAGAGACTAATGATAATACATATTGTAATAATTTTTATTGGTATGATAATAAAGAATTTGATGCAATACTAAGAAAGTTTAATAGAGAGGAAGACTCGGAAAAAAAGAAAGAATTATCAAAAGATCTACAGGATATTTTAGCAGAAGACGCAGTTATTTTACCGTTATACAGTAGAATTTTTTCAATAGCATACAACAATAGAATAGATGGTATAAAACTAAATATTGAAGATGGAAATTTTCTGGAAAATATTGGAGATTGGGATATTATTGATGGGTCAGAAGAAGATAGTATAGAAATCGTGGTAGGGTATCAGCATGAACCATATGTTTTAAATCCATTTATTCATGAAAATTCTTTTAAAGGTTATATGAGCAGCTTAATTATTAAGGGATTATGGGAAATCAACGAAGAAGGAGAATATATTCCTTTACTGGTTGAAGAATTATCTGGAGATAGTACTGAGGATGATATTAAACATACTTTATCAGCTAATATAAAATTAAAAGATGATATTTACTGGCAGGATGGAAGCCCTATAACAGCTGAAGACATAAGAGCTACATGGGAATCTGTTATAGGAGATGAATCTATAGCTTATGATAATAGTGATTATCAGAATATAAAGGATATTGAAATAGTAAATGAAAAAGAATTTGATATTATTTTTGAGCAGTATTTTGATAACTGGAAAGAGTTATTTACTATTATTTTTCCTAAAGATAAATTAGAAGGGAAGCAACTAAGTTATCTTTTTGAAAACAATATATTTGGCTGCGGGCCTTACAAAATAAAGAATTGGGTAAAGGAAGAGTATATAATACTTGAAAAAAATGAATACTATTTTGGAGATGAACCTGAAATTGATAGTATAAAGTTTTTATTTAATTCAGATATAAACTATTTAATTAGCTTGCTTAAAAACGGTGAAGTGGATATTCTTAGCATTCCAGCAGATTTATCATTGATGGAAGAATTAGAGGAAGATGAAGATATTAATCTTTTGATAGAGCAGGGTAATTTGTGGGAGCATCTTGCTTTATGTCTTAAACCTAGATAGTAATAAATAGTAAACATAAAATTTTTGTCGGAATGGCGGAATTGGTAGACGCGCAAGGTTGAGGGCCTTGTGAACGGTATAGTTCGTGGGGGTTCAAGTCCCCCTTCCGACACCAGAACAAATAAGAGATATAATGCAAAGCCTTCTATTTTGTGTAAGACAAATAAGGGAGGAAAAGTAGATGAAAAGTGTTAGATGGCAGTTATTTTTAGGAATAATTTTAATTGTATTTTCTATAGTAATTTACATAATTCACTATGCTATATTTAGAGATATTAATCATATCTTTAAATTTATGATAGGAGACATTGCTTTTGTTCCTATTGAGGTATTTTTGGTAACTCTAATTATTCACAGGTTGCTAAGTTATAGAGAAAAGAAGTCCAGGCTTACTAAACTATATATGGTAACAAGGGTTTTTTTTAGTGAAGTAGGAACTAATCTCCTAACTTACTTATTAGAACTCGATGATAACAGTGATATTGTAATTGAACATTTATCTGGAGTAAAAACTTGGAAAGAGAAAGATTTTAAAGATAAAAGTAAAGAATTCGAAGATTATAAGCCGGATTTTAAAATTAAGCCCAAAGACTTTGAAGATTTAAGAGATTTTTTATTAGAAGAGAGAAAATTCTTGCTAAGATTACTGCAAAATCCAAACATACTAGAACATGAAATGTTTACTGATCTTCTCTGGGCCGTGTATCACTTAATTGAAGAGCTTGAAAAAAGAGAAGACTTTAAAAAAATACCTGAAACAGATTACAAACATCTAATTAAGGATGTCGTAAGAGCTTATAATGTTTTGATCTATGAATGGATGGCTTGCATGAATCATTTAAGAATAAATTATCCTTATCTATTCTCTATTGCTATGCGGACTAATCCTTTTGACCTTGAAGCAACTAGTATTGTCAGTTAAAGTAATAGATATATATAATCTCAATATAAGATAAAATTTATAAGTTCTAGTTTGAATTCTGCAAACAGTGGGATACCATAGAAAATAATAGACTACCTATATTTACCTTTTTAGAATAAAGCATTATTCTATAAATAAATATTATACTGAATGTATTTAAATAAAATAATTAATATGGCAAAAGAAGCATATTTATATAAGAAATTAAAAGATAATAAGGTAAGATGTGATCTTTGTTCTCATAGGTGTGTAGTAGAAGAGAGCAAAAAAGGGAAATGTGGGGTCAGGCAAAATATGGGTGGAGTATTGCATTCTCTTTCATATGACAAGGTTATTTCAAAAAATGTTGATCCAATTGAAAAGAAGCCGCTGTTTCACTTTCTACCAGGAACTTTATCGCTCTCTATTGCAACACCTGGTTGTAATTTTAGGTGTTTTTTCTGCCAGAATTATGAAATTTCTCAGATGCCTTCTGATTATGGGCAAATAGAGGGTAAAAATATTTCTCCTGAACAGCTTGTAAAAGATGCTTTAAAATATAATTGTAAGAGCATCTCATACACATACACAGAACCTACAATTTTTTTTGAATTGGCATATGATACTTCTAAATTAGCTAATGCAAAGAATATAAAAAATGTATTTGTTACAAATGGCTTTATGACCAGGCAGTGCCTTGAAATGATTGAGCCATATCTAGATGCAGCAAATGTGGATTTAAAAAGTTTTTCTGAAGAATTTTATAAGGATAAAATTGGTGGGAAATTGAAGCCTGTGCTTAATAATATAAGAATAATGAAAGAAATGGGGATATGGGTAGAGGTAACAACACTTATTATACCTGGTCTTAATGACTCTAATGAAGAGCTAAAAAAAATAGCAAAATTTTTGGTAACTACTGGTAATGATATACCCTGGCATATAAGTGCATATTATCCTCAATATAAATCAAATATTCCTCCTACGGATATAAATAGAATTCAGAATGCTATAAATATAGGTAAACAGGCAGGGTTAAAATATGTTTATGGTGGAAATATTTCCGGAAGCGAATATGAGAATACTTATTGCTACAAATGTGGAAATTTACTTATTAAAAGGATAGGATTTTCTATTACTGAAAATAAAATAGTAAATAAAGCTTGTCCTAACTGTGGTTTAAGTATAGATGGCATCTTCATTTAAAAAATCGCATTTATTTATAACTGTAATATATTAAATTCTTAAATAATAGAAGAAGGCGTCTATACTCGGCTAAAACAAAGTGATTGAAAACTTAACTTTTATTCTATATTATCTTATAATATTACTCTGTATTTAGAAGGGCGGCATAGCCAAGTGGTAAGGCAGAGGTCTGCAAAACCTTTATCCCCGGTTCGAATCCGGGTGCCGCCTCCATTTCTTAATTTATCTAAGTTAAAATCGATTGAAAATATCACCTATCTGTATTTTTTTACTTTTATATCATCAGCTATTATAAATTAAGTTACTTTAGTATAAAATATGCCTAAATATAGGGGTTCACTACAAGGGTATCTATGTTATGAAATTAAATATAAGGTATAAAAAAACAATAGTCATTGCATTTATTATGATTATATTTATATTTATTCCTTTACGTTTTATTTATGGGGAAAGTGGAAATATTAACACGGAAAATAATATGATATCAGAGAATTCTCCAGAAGACACAATAGTATATTGTGATTATTATACATGGTGGGAAGGGAAAAAATGGGAGAGAGGGAATTCCAATAATCCTGAGTTGGGATTATATGATAGTCTTAATCCAAAAGTTTTAAAAGAACATTCAAGACTAGCTAATGAATACGGTATAGATGTTTTTAAAATTGAATATGTACCACCACTGGATGGAAGTATAATAAATGGAATATTAAAAACTGATTTGGGTAATACGAAGGTTTGCTTGATGTATGATATAATGATAAGGTTTATGGAATTGGGTAAAGGCTCCCCACCTTATAATTTTAATGATTCCGAAATCTACAATACTTTTATAGATGATATAAATCATATAGCCGATGTTTATTTTTCTAATCCAAACTATTTTAATATAAATGGAAGGCCAGTATTATGGATTTATATCACAAGGGAGATGTGTGGGAATTGGGAAAATGCTATTAATGATGCAAGACAGAATGTAAACAGCAAAGGATTTGATGTTTATTTAATAGGAGATCATATTTATTGGGATTATAATTATGACGGTATTGAATTATTTGATGGTATTTCTACCTATCATGTTTACACAGGTGGACCACAAAATACTTCTGAGTTTGCTAATAGGTTAAAATTGTTATATTCAAAATGGAAAAAAGTTGTACAGTCTAAAGGTAAGGATTTTATTCCAGGAGCAATACCTGCTTATAATGATACTTGTATGGCGGCAAGAAAAAAATGTGTACCTCCATTAAACGGATCAAAAGAAGATTTTAATTATATGTTAAAAATTGTTTCAAATTACTTGGATTATGTAAATGGTGCTGAAAATCTAACACAGGTTACAATAGCCACATTTAATGAAAACCAAGAGGGAAGTGGCGTAGAACCTTCATTAGAGTGGGGTTATGATAGGATAAAACAGATTCCAATTGTTTTTGGAAATGAGTAATAAGTAAAAATATATTATCAAACCTAATAGCAGGTTTTATCAATTTTTAAAATTTTTAAAACTAAGTATTGTCTACTTTTTATATTTTAAAAAAGTTATTACATAGGAGGGAAACGGGATGCTGCCTCCGCATAATGCAATAATATATTAAAATGAAAAACTTAAGGAAATACGGAAAAGCACCTTTCAGTTTAGCTGTTATTCATGGTGGTCCAGGTGCGCCTGGAGAAATGGCTCCAGTGGCACGTGAACTTGAATCCAGATGGGGTGTTTTAGAACCACTTCAAAAAGCGAAAACGCTCAAAGGACAGATAGAAGAGTTAAAAACTGTTCTGGAAAAGAATGGAGACCCGCCCATTTCATTAATTGGTTTTTCTTGGGGAGCATGGCTCAGTTTTATATTTGCTGCTATTTATCCAACATTTATAAAAAAACTTCTACTTATCGGAAGTGGTCCTTATGAAGAGAAATATGCTACAAATATCATGAAAATCCGGTTGAGTCGCCTAACAAAGGAAGAAAGGTTAAAAGCCTATACCATGATGAAGAATCTAAGCGGCTCCCTTAAAAAAGAAAAAAATAGATTATTTGCCAGATTTGGAAAGCTGATCTCTAAAGCAGACCTATATAATCCTCTACCACATGATGATGAAGTATTAAAATATCAGTATGGGATTTATCAAAGTGTATGGGAAGATGCTAAGATACTGAGACGCAGTGGAAAGCTTTTAGAACTTGGAAAGCAAATAAAATGTCCGGTAGTTGCAATCCATGGTAATTATGATCCTCATCCTCCAGAAGGAATCAAAATCCCGCTTTCATCTATTTTAGTAGATTTTAAATTTATTTTACTTAAGGACTGCGGGCATTATCCCTGGATAGAGCGATACGCAAGAAGTAGATTTTATAATATCCTTAAAAGGGAATTAGGCTAAATTTAATTTATACAGGAAATATTTGATTTAGGAGATATAAGATAAAAGCAAAAATTTCTAAATAATTTGATTATTTCATAAAGTTACAGTTATCAAATTAAGCACCAAAAAATGAGTTTACTAGATTAAAGTAGATGTATGCTATTAGAATTAAGAAAAAAGCAGAACCCATGATATTTGCCCCAATATATCTTACAGCTGTTTTATATTTGGGAATAAAAAAACTTATGACAATGGCAGCAAGGCCTACGAATGCAATAATGCCTAATATTGTATAAATTGCTATCATAATTTAATTTTATTTTTTTTAAATAAAGTACTATAGATTATAATAAAATAATTGAATTAATTAAATGTTTTTTTTATTTTTAATATTTTATTGTACAATTTTATACTTAAAAAAAAGAAAAGGATTTTATTTGCATAATGTTGAATATGCTATATAATAAAAAACTGCTTAAAATAGTATTACAATTTAAAACTGAGTAGTGAAGGTTTTATTAAATTTACATTTAAAGGAATCTTACTTCTCATTCATATAAAAAATAAAATAAATAATGAAAGGTATTTTTAAGTGAACAAGAAATTATATGTTGGTAATCTAGAATATTCTACAACTGATAAAGAGTTGGAGGAATTGTTTTCGAGTGAGGGCACCGTAACTTATGCAAAAGTAGTTATGAGAGAAGATGGGAAATCAAGAGGGTTTGGTTTTATAGAAATGGGAACCGAAGAAGAAGCAAAAAAAGCTCTGGAAAAGTTTAATCAGAGTAGCTTTAAAGACAGAACTATTATGGTTAATGAGGCCAGAACTCGAGAAAAAATGAACTATAGTGAGGGAAGAAGAAACTACAACACTGGAAATAAGGTTAAAGGCGATTTAAATTATAAGCTGCGAAAATTAAGAAGAGACTACAAATAAATTCCTAGGTTTGTTCTTAATATTTTACTGTATTTTCTTTAATTATAATTTCATATGATAGTTTGGAAGTGTAATTAAGGCTTAGTAAATTTACAAAGGTTTAAAAGCTTAATGTGTTTTATTTAGTGTGCCTTCAAATGGAATGTATTATTTTTTATAAATTTCTGGTCTTCTGTGTTTTAATAAAGGAAGTTCTTTTCTTATCTTGTTTAATCTTTCAAGATCAATTGTTCCAGATATAATATTTTCTTTTTCGTCTGCTTCCACAATTATTTTCCCCCAGGGGTCAACAATAAGGGAATGCCCGAAAGCAATATACTCATTTTTAGCATTTCTTGCAGGGGAAGCAGCTATTAGATAGATTTGATTATCGATAGCTCTAGCTCTAATTATAGAGTGCCAGTGGGCAGGACCAGTAGTCATGTTAAATGCTGCAGGTATTATTATAATTTTAGAACCTTCCATTGTCATTTTGCGTATAAGTTCAGGGAATCTCATATCATAGCAGATAGCGATTCCAATTTTACAGAACTCTGTTTTGAAAGTGGTTGTTTTGTTACCGTATGATAAAATGTCTGATTCCTTAAAATTAATTCCATTTTTTATATTAACGTCAAACAGGTGAATTTTTCTGTGTTTACCTATTAAATCTCCATCTCTGTTAAAAGAATAAGAAGTGTTGTATATCTTTTTACCTTCTTTCTCAGGAATAGATCCTCCAATAATATAGATGTTTAGTTCTTTCGCAAGATTTGCCAGCAATTTTGTAGTTTTTCCAGGATAAGGTTCTGCAAATTTTGGAAAATAATGATTGCTATATGGGCAGTTAAACATTTCAGGCAGTATAACGATGTCGGATTTCACAGCAGCTTTTCTAACCATTTTAGCTGTTTTTATTAAATTTTGTTCCTTATTATGTGTTACTTTAATTTGGCATATTGAGACTTTTATTTTCAAGAAAGAAACCACCTTTTAAATCTTTTTCTATAAAATTTAAACAAGTATATTATTGGGCTTTTGAATTAAAAAGTACAGTGTTTGAAGGTCGTAAAATTAAAAATTTTATTAAATTATCCGAGAAACTTTATTTAATATCAAAAAAGGTTTATCATTTGCTAATATTTTTATGAGTTTTTTATTATTTAAGAGCATGGATGAAGAAAGAAAACATATATTAAAAGATAATTTAAGAGTCTTGCTTCTAAAATTTTCATATCCTGCAGTTATAGGAATGGTAATTAGTGCATTATATAATTTTGTAGATGCAATTTTTGTTGGAAATGGAGTAGGCCCTATTGCTATTGCTGCTTTAACTATTGTGCTCCCTATACAGATAATTATGATGGCCATAGGTTTTATGATTGGTGTTGGTTCAGCATCAATAATATCAAGGTCACTTGGTGCGAACAAAAAAGATGCTGCAATAATTACTGCAGGAAATGGAATATTGTTAAACTTGGTTCTAAGTGTTGTAGTAATGATTCCTACTTATATTTTTATGGATGACTTACTTATGTTCTTTGGTGCTTCAAATGATGTACTCCCTTATGCAAAAGATTATACTCAAATAATTTTAATTGGATTTATATTTTTTTCTTTTGGTATCTGTTCAAATATAATAATAAGAGCTGAAGGAAAGCCGAGAGCTGCAATGTATCCCATTATTGTAGGTGCAGTGTTAAATATTATTTTAGATCCAATATTTATATTTGTTTTTAAAATGGGAGTAAGAGGTGTAGCTATAGCTACAATAATCAGCCAGATTGTTGTTTCTAT
>Ga0265594_1002096_pt1 | contig 14676 bp, 18 predicted proteins | sample saktaG_11_FD_190147 | JGI IMG/M metagenome (GOLD analysis project Ga0265594, IMG submission 190147) | Saline water microbial communities from Sakinaw Lake, British Columbia, Canada - sak_2011_5_24_80m | ecosystem: Environmental > Aquatic > Non-marine Saline and Alkaline > Saline ... | reverse complement strand
TTCTAAATTATCACAGGTTCCTTTAATTGTATATAATGTTTCACCCTCTTTGAATTTAATTGTTCTTATTTTGGTACAATAATCATATTGACTTTGAGTTTCACAAGCAATCATACAATTTTGAACAATTAATTGAACATTTTCATCTCCTCCAGAAATTCCAATTATTCTTTCCCAAAGATTTGACCATCCAGTAGAAAATCCGTAAATAAGAATTACTAATACTAAAATCCCGAGAATTATAAAAATAATAGTTCCAATAGTGATTTCTGAAGCTTTTTTTTCCATTTTCCTCTTTTTTATTTTTTAGTAAAGAATTTAGAGTTTAAAAACTTTTTCAAATGTTTTTGAATAAGTATATTTAATGTCAATGATTTTCTTGCCATCCTTTAACAAGCATTTTTCTGAATTTATGTTTAGTTTTAATTTTAATCTTGAAGAATTTAGTAAAATATTTTCTTCATTTATTTGGGCCTCTATTTGTTTTAATCCTGGGACAAAATAAATTCCCTCTGAATTTTTGTATTCATTTAGATTACTCAAAAATTCAATAATAAATTCTGATTTTGTATTTGAAGGTTTGAAATTAGAGCCAGAGCTTTTGAAAATTTTCTCAGTATAATAATCTAGTAAATTAGATTCAATATAAACTTTATCAAGGGTGTTAAAGATAGTTATTTTTTCTTTTGCATCTTGTTTTTGTAGATTTAAGTAGAATAATATAAGAACCATTATAGCGATACTAAATAACACCAAAAAGGTTATTGCAATTGACATAGCTTTTTTGTTATTTTTTAATTTCATATTATTTTGGGTTTTATTTCTGGTTCTAAACAAATAACCAGTCTTTTGTTTTTTAATAAAGGAAATGTAAATAATATTGCCCCACCCCAATTTGGATCGCAGGGATTTGCAGAAGGGGCAGATATACCATAATAAGCTTCAAACTCTTGGTAGGTTTCTCCATGAAAATATTGGAAGTCCTCCCTACTTTGTTCATAAATTCTAATCCACGCCTTCCCATATTCTTGGGCATTATTTTGCAGAAAATTATCTGAGAATTCTCTAAATTTTTCTAGTTTTTCTTTATTTGGGTTTTCTGGAGAATCTTTATCTATGAGATCAATTATATTTATTGTTTCATTATTAAAATTTATCCTTTTTTCTAAAAATCCAAAAAATGCTTTTTGAAATATTAAATCTGTTTTATAATCTAAAATTATTTTCTCATTCATATTAATTAATTTATCCCCTTCTCCGAGCGCAATACATCCTAAGATAAATATTACAGAAAAAACAAGGATTATAAATAAGGCGAGTATCCCCGTGAAAGTTGCACCAATGCTTGCTTTTTTATTTTTTTCGAGTTTTTTTAATTTGTTCTTTATTTTCATTTTAAAGGATTTTATATTTTTTAAAATTCAGATTTTTCTATAACTGTTAAAATCTGAATTTTTAGATTTTCTAAAGGATTCGCTTCATTTACTAAAATTAATTTTCTTTGATAGCATTTAGCAAGTGCTTTTCCTGGAAGTCCACATTGGACTTCTAAACCTTTTGTACCTTGGAGAATTTTCTTTACAATTTTTTTAGAATCCTCAGAAATTATAGTTATATTGAAATAAAAATTTCCCCCATTTTCCATTATTTTTTTGTCTAATTTTGCTTCCTCTAATACATCAAAGTTCGCTTCTAAAACGTCTTTTTTTAAATAACCATTTTCTGAGATAGAGTCAACTAATTTGTTTGTTAAAATTTTTGTTTCTAATTCTCTTAAATCAAGGGATTTTGAAAAACAAATAGAAACTCCCACAATAATGATTAATCCAATTACGCCCAGAATAACCAATAACCAGGGAGATAACCACCTACTATCTGCTTGTTTTTTATTGAAAATTTTTATTTTAAAATGCATCATTTTATTTCTAAGATTATTTTTTCTTTATTATCGTCTAAGTTCCATAATATGGGGTTATCTGAGAAAAAAGTATATTCATAATAATTTGAATCAGAAGTTTTGAGTTTTATCTTCCTATTTTCATTATCTATATTTAATATAGAATTGATAGAAATTTGATGTTTCTTAGCCAAATCATAAAGTTCTGAAATGTCTAGTTCGATTAACATACCGGTTTTTGCATTATCAATTAATAATGCGATTTGCCTGGAATATTTTTCCATAATCAACCTATTTGAATTACCTGTACGATTTATAAAAATAAATAAGGCAGATACAAAAACTAAAATTATAATGATGAAAACTACTTTTTCTATTACTGGGCCCAATGCTTTTTTATTCATGTTTATTTTTATCTTTTTTATTTAGGGTGCTGTTTCAAAACTTGAACATCCCAATCCCTCCAAGGCTTCCTTATTATAAGGATAAATTGTTGGAGGAATCCAGTTATATTTTCCATTAGGATGGTCATAAATAAAGATCGCTCCAGAACCAATTTTTGCGCTTGCAATTACTGCTGTTTTTAATAAACCAAGCCCTATGCTAACTAGTGCACTACTTGTGCCTCCAGTAGGAATCGCTGCAAGTATACCAATAGTTATAGTAAAAACCCCGGCAATTTCTGCATATTTCCCCCAGGTTCCTATATTCTTCATTTGAGCTATTATTGCATAACCATTTTCTGCTGTTCCAAATTGAATCTTCCAATCTTTAAATTCTAAATTTTCAAATTCAGGATCCTGGCTTTGCTCTTTCAAATCTTCAAAAATTGTTTTTGATACAGCCCAATCTTGGATTCCTGGATAAAGATATTCTAAATAACTTCTTCCATCTGGAATTTTTTTGTTTTGCAAATATAAATAAAGTTCTCCATAACCTAATCCTTTAAGATCCTCTTTTGCTTGTTTATCAAATGCAAATCTTGAACAAATCAATCCATAATTCTGTGTCCAAAATTTATGGGGCAGGAAATCTAATTTTCCTTCGCCCAACATTGAATTGCAATCATATAATGCATTTGCAATAGTCTCTTTTATAGTTTCTTTAGATTTTGTTGGATCGCTATTTAATTTTATTCTTGTTATTTGGTTCTCTTTAGAAGGAGTCCCAAAAGCCTCGCAATCTTCTCCAGATATTGTAAAGCAAATCTTTTCTGTTTTACATTTTAAGGGAATTGCATTACCGGCTTCTAAGGCTTTTGTAGCACTGTTAAAAGTGCTTCTGAGTACAATAGAAGTATGACAAGATTCTTTGTCAATTTTAGGATTCCAATCTACAATCAAATAAAACATTAAAAGAACGGCAAAACTAATTATTAATATTATAATTGCTAGAAGCTGTTTGGAGATCATAGCATTTTTGTTTGTTTTTCTTATTTTCATTTTACTAATTTTTTTAAATTAAGAGATTTTTTAATAATAAATAAACAGAAAATAATATAATAGCAAAAAAAATAATCCACCCTAGAATTTGCATTATGTTACTGCTGATAGCCTTTTTTCTTTCTATAAATTGTTTTATTTTCATTTTTAGTTATTTTATTCTGTATCTTTTTCTAGATTTATTGCATAGGGGATTTCATCTATTTTATATTTTTTTTTATTTCCAATCCATTTATATGTTAAATCTTTACAAATGCCTTTATTAGATTCATCACAAGTTGTTTCATCTTTATCCTTGCAAATACATACACAATAATTGTAATTTTTACAGGCTTCCGGGGTATATCCTGGAATTTCATAAAACATAATCTGCCACTTCTTTGGACCTAAAATCAAAAATTCTCTTTTTAATTCTTCTGTATTTTCCATAAAGAGTTTAAATTCAGAAATAAATGCATTTAAATTATCTTCTGCAGATTTTATATTTGTTTTAGTTTTAAATAATGTGTAAGCACTCACCCCCACACCGATTAATATAACAAGACATAAAGCCGCAATAATAATATTTAGGGTGTTCCCCCCTAAAAAGGATATTGAATCTGCTTTTTTATTTTGGATTACTTTTTTTCTTTTCATTTTTTAAATTTTCTTATTTAATATCCATATTTACATTCAGAGAATAAGTTCATAATATCTACTCTTTTCTCTTTCACATCTTCAACATAATTAGGATTTCCACTATCACAATTATTTGGTGCCCAACCATTATAATATCTTAATGCAAGTTCCCAACCCCCATAATGTTTCCCACAATAATCCTGTCCTCCAGGATAATTTTGTAATTTATCCCTATAATGATCAATTAAAAGATTAATGCCATATTCAACATTTTCTTGAAAATTAATAACATCTACTTTATCATGAACATTTGTATTTATTTGCATAACCCCATAACTTTCTTCATCCCCCCAAGATTTTAAAACCCGATGTATGTTTTGTGTAGTACTGCAGTAAAGGGGATTATCTAGGTAATTTGCATTATATATACAATGTTTAAGATTGCTTTCTGTTAATGCTTGTTGTAAAATCAAACATTCAAAAGATTTTGCCCCAGTATCTTTTGAAACATTTTCATTATATTGATTAGTATTTTTTGTTTCTATTATTTCTAAAATTTTAAGCCCAATAAATTCTTGCCATTTTATAAGGTTTTCCTCTAATAAATTAAGGACATGTTTGATATTTTCTTGTGTATCAAATAAACCTTTTCCCCGAATATCATTCCATTCTTCTTCTGTTAAAAGATGATTCAGGAATAAATCATTAATAAATTCTCTATTTTTGGAATATTTTGAATCTGGGCTTCTGTTTTTTAATTCTAATATTGCAGATTCTATTGTCCATTCAGGTGTGGCATCATCTACAGAGGTTAGATAAATATCTTCTTTACATTCTTCAGGTGCAATTTTTATTCTTCTTTCATATTCTATTTGCAATTCTGGGTCATTTAATTTTTCTAGAATTCTTTTTTTCTCACTATCTAAAATGAGCCCTTCAGGTGTACATTTCTTTGTGGAATGGGATGCTGATAAATATGGGAACCCTTCTCTAAAGTAAATTCCATAATATCCTTGATATCCCCAAAGACAATATATTTCTAAAATTCTCTCTACGAAATTTTCCTCAGTTCTTGCTTCCATAATATATTCAATATGGCTCTTTTCATCTTTGTGTATTTTTTTTGTTCTTTCAAAATTATCTAAAATGTTTGGAGAAATTAACCATTCTTTTGTGGAATAATAATCCCCATTTATCATCGGGATTATTTGGGGGCGACCTAATTTTTTATTAAATCTAAATCTAAAAACATCTGGATAACTCCCCCAATATTCTAGGTAAATATCTTTATAGGGGCTTGGGCAAGTTAATGATTTTTCTTTGTATGGAGTTTGTTCTTGCATTTTTATGATTGAAGGAAGATTGTTTGTTGGGTTTGTATTATTTTTAGGATCAGGATTTCCCCAGTCTGGAAGCAAATCCTTTATTTTATCTGGAAGTTTTAGATAAACAATAGAGAACACGATAATAGCTATTACTAAGAGTATTATAATTAAATTTAATAGTTTTTTCATTCCTGAATTTTCAGCTTTTTTATTTATTTTAATTATGTTTTGCATTCTCTTTTATTTGGGAATTTTAATGAGGTTTAACTTTTAAATCTTAAAAGATTTTTCATAAAATCCATTGCAGATAACCCTTTATCTTTAAGTATAAGCACACCAATAATCAATATTGCCAGCATAATCAATGCAAGAATTAGCCAACCAAGATTTTCCAATTCAAAACTTGCTTTGTTTTTTAATCTTGATATAATGCCTAACATAATAATTCCAAAGAAAATTACTTAATAAATATTACTTAATAAATAATCTTCCAGAAAAACGACAATTTTATTTTGAAGATTTATTTATAGAAATTTTTATCTAAATTTATGGAATTTTTATTAAATCAAATTTTAATTTTCTTTTAATAGAATCTATGAATTGTTTTTCTTGGTTTTTATTAATTAATGCTCCTGCAGCTACTTTATGCCCACCAACATTTTCTCCGGAAATCTCTTCTATGACCTCTTCTAATAATTTTTTTAGATTTCTTTCTGATTTTTCTCTTCCAGAAATTCTTGCAGATATTTTAATCTTGCTTTCATTTTCACTATCCTGTGTCATGCCAATTAAAATAGTTCCTGGCGCATAGATTGATGAGAAAGATAAAATACTCATTAATATCCCAATTAAACCATCATTTATTTTATCTTTTGCATTTATGATAACATAATTTTTTCCAATTATTTTATCTGATTTATCTAATTTATCAATATATTTTAATCCAGAGACTATTTTTTGCCTATATTTAAAATAAATTCTTTCAGCCTTTTTTCTGGCAGTTAAATTTTTTAAACATAACATCAATGCAACTTCTGAATAACCCATTCTGCCACAGGCATTTATTATTGCAGAAAGTTCTCTAGCATCTTCTAATTTATTAAAAAATTTGATTAAATATAAATTTCCAAGAAACTTTGAAGTTTTTTCTTTTGTAGATACTCTTAACATTATATTTGTCATTAAAGCCTTCATTTCTTTTTCAGTTAATTCGATTAAAGATTTGTAGTGCTTCCCTATTTTTGAAATTCCGGATTCTTTTAATAATTCATATGTTCCTTTAGAATTTCCACTAACTCCTGGAATAAAGGGCCTAGGATTATATTCTAGAGCTTTGTCTAAAGGCCGTGTTGAAGGGTAAATTAGAAAACCTTTTCTGACTATGACTCCGGCATCCTTTAAAATATTATTTCTAATTTTGTTTATTTCTTCTCCTAATGAATCTCCGATCAACCCAATTATTGCCAATTTGGCTAAATCTTTATTTTCTTCAGAAATTTCTCTTGAAACAAGATAACTTAATTCTGAAGCACATAAGTTTTCATATTTTTTTAATAAATGGGTGTTTAAAATGTTGAGATTTTCCCCTTCAAATTTTTTATTTTTTATTTCATGATGATCTATTATAAATATTTCATTTTCTTTTTCAGATAATTCTTTTAAATGTCCAGAACCTAAATCTGTTAAAATAATAAGCTTATTTTTTGGGATAAGCGCAATTTCCTTTTCATTTAATTGCTTAACTATTTTTAAAGAAAATTGTTTGGATAACCTCCTTAAGGTTTCTGAAATGATTGCTGCAGAAGTAATGCCATCAGTATCATAATGACTAATCACATGAATTTTTTCATGTTTTATTTTTTTTATTAGCTCTTTAGAAAAAGTTTTAACCCTTAATTCAACCATTTTATTTATAAAAAAAGATAATTATTTTTTATCCCTTTTTTTATGATAATCTACTCTTTTTTTTAATTTTGCTTTTGTAATTATTAAAGATCTTTCTGCATTTTTATCTTGTTTGTTCTTTTTATAATGTTTAATTATTTGATCTAATTTTTCCCTAAGATTTAATATGGTTGGTTCATTACATTTTTCTTTTTTCTCTTCTTCGATTATTTTTTTTATTTTTAGCCCAAATAACTTTACCCTTGGAATTCCATATTGATCTTTTAAAATCAATCCAATTTTTTCAATGGAATTTCCTTTATCAAATAATTCTAAAACTATTTTTTTGACTTCTTTTTCTGAATATTTTAACCAAACTGGTTTTTCTAAAGTTTTTGTTGTTTTTATTTTTGACATGATATTATATTCAAGATTTGCTTATTTAAATTTTATGCAATTCAAACTAATTAATTTGATGTTAGAATAGCCCTACCAGGATTCGAACCTGGGTCGCGAGCTCCAAAGGCTCGAATGCTTGACCACTGCACCATAGGGCTATATGACTCAGAATTTTTTTTAGTTTATAAGTTTAATTAATCTTAATTATTTTTTAGGAAGGTTCATTCATTTTTTTTTATATCTCCCACGAGATTCCACTTTTTTTATTCTTGAAATGATTTGAATATAATCCTTGGATTTATAATTATTTAAAACAATTGAAAAGCATTTTTTAGAGATTTTGTTATGTCTTGCTTTTAATGATTGTTTTAATAAATATAGGTCTGTTGCTTTATCCTCAATTTTTCGTGAATGAAATGAAAGCCCAAAATCAATCAAATAAATTTTATTTTTAATATAGATCATATTATTTGTTGTAAGATCTCCATGAATAATATTTTGATCATGCATTTTTGTCAGAATTTTTCCTATTTGTTCACAGATTTTTTTATATTTTGATTTTTCTAGATTATCTGAAAGTTTTTCACCTTTAATATATTCCATAAGAATTTCTTGTTTATTTTTATCAACTTCTAAAATTTTTGGAACATTAATGAATTTACTTAATTTATTCATGATTTTAGCCTCTGATTTTGTTCTAGAATTCCTTAATTTTTTATCTATTTTGTCTATTCTATATGATTTTTTTATTCTTTTTTTAAGAATTTGATTATTTTTTAAATAAATTATTGCCTCAGCACCTTGTTGAATGATTTTTGAAACCATTTTATCAAAATTTAAACTTTTTTCCAAATTTTTTTGCTAATTTCTGCATTTGTTTTTGTGAAAGCCCTTGATTAAAATCATTAGAAATATCCTGATTATTTAGGCTCATTTCCTTAATTAATTTATATTGTTTTAACAACTGTCTGATTTCATTAGTCTTAGATCCAGAACCTTTGGCAATTCTAGACAATCTTTTAGTCTGTTTTTCGATTATTATTGGATTCTCTATCTCTTCTTTAGTCATTGAATCAATAATATGTTCCCAATTTTTAATTTTTCCTTCTTGATTATCTAATGCTTTCTCAGGAATTTTCATTTTATTTACTCCTGGAATCATCTCCATTATTTTAGAAAAATTTCCAAGACCCTTCATTTGTTTTAATTGTTCTTGAAGATCTCGTAAATTAAATTCTCCTTTTTTTAATTTCGCAGTTAATTTCTTTTCATGTTTTTTATTTACTGCAGATTGAACTTTTTCAAGTAGGCCCTCTAAATCCCCTAAACCCAATAATCTTGAGATAAATGCCTTTGGATTGAATTTTTCTAAATCATTTATTTTTTCACCATTTCCTATGAAGAAAACCCGCGCCTTTGTTTCATTACAGGCAGTTAATGCTCCACCAGCCTTTGCGCTTGAATCCATTCTTGTGATAATCACGCCATTAATATTGCATGCTTTTTGAAATTCTAATGCTTGAGTTTTTGCAGCCTGACCAATATCTGCTTGAATTACTAAAAATCTGTGCTCAGGATTTATTTTTTTATTTAAAATTTTAATTTCTTTTGTTAATCCCTTATCTAAGTTATGTCGGCCTGCGCTATCAATTATTATTAGATTGAATTTTTCTAATTCTTTTTTATATTTGTTATAAATCTTTAAAGGATCTTTTTCTAATTTATCTGTGAATACAGGCACTTTAATTTGCTCTCCTAATTGTTTTAATTGTTCTGAGGCTGCTGGGCGATGAACATCTAAGCCTAAAATTGCAACTCGATATCCTCTTTTTGAATAATATGCTGCCATTTTTGCACAAGTTGTAGTTTTACCAACACCATATAATCCAAGCAATAAAATTTTATTTTGTTTTTTTAAATCAATCTTAATTTCATGTTTTTCTTTGCCCAATAAATTTAATATTTCATCATGGAGAATTTTTGTTAAATGTTCTTTTTTCTCAATCCCTTTTATCTTTTCATTTTTCCCTTCTTCTTTTATTTTTTCCCCAATTTCCTTGACTAAATGGATATTTACATCTGATTGAATTAGGGCTCTTTGCAAATCTTTTACTAAAGTTTCTATAAGTTTTTTATCAAGAAAGATTGCTCCAGCTATTTGATCAAAGCCTTTTTTCAATGTTTGAGCTAATTTATTTAACATATTATGATCTATTTTCCTGATTTTTTATATCTTTATAAACCCAAATCTTCAATGAATTTATTTTTATTAAATAGTTCAAGGTCTTCATATTTTTGGCCCTTTCCTAAATAAAATATTGGTTTATTTGTAGCATAACTTATGGAAATAATTGTCCCGCCTTTTTCATCTATATCTGTTTTAGTTAAAATTGAGCCATCTATTTCAATTGCTTCATTGAATTTTTTGGCTTGTTCAATTGCATCATTTCCTGCAATAGATTCTGCGACAAAAATTTTTAGATCAGGATTAGTTACTGAACAAATTTTTTCCATTTCCTTTAGAAGATTTGTTTTAGTATGCATTCTTCCAGCACTATCTATTAAAACAACATCTATTTTATTGTTTTTTGCATATTTAATTGTATCAAATCCTACTGCTGCAGGATCGCTTTTATATTCATGTTTTATCAAGGGGACCTTTAATTTTTTAGAATGTTCTTCAAGTTGTTCTATTGCTGCAGCTCTAAAAGTATCGGCAGCCCCTATTACAACTGAAAATTTATTCTTTTTTAATAAATCTGTAATTTTTGCAATGGTTGTTGTTTTACCAGCACCATTTATTCCAAAAAATAAAATTATGAAGGGTTGATGTTCTGAATGTTTTTTTAATTTTATAGAATCTAAAATATTATCTGGTTCAATAAGAAGATTTCTAAAATTTTCTTTTAGTTTATTTTTTATTTCTTTTTCTAACTCAGATTTTTTGATTTCTTTTCCAATCAATTCTTTAGATAATTTCTCTTTTATATTTTCTATAACTTCTAATGCAAAATTATTTTCTAAAAGTAATAATTCTAATTCATCAAAAATCTCATTAAATTCTTTCTCGTTTATTTTATATGAAATTTTTTGCCTTAATTTTTTAAAGAAAGAAATATCTTTTTTTATTTCCCCTAGATTGGGTTGATATTTTTGAAGTCCAGGGCTAAATTCATTAGAGATTTCCGGGATTTTTTGTTTTTTGGCCTTTTCTATTATTTTATCTGCTTTTTCTTGTATTTTTTCAATCTTCTTTTTGTTTAATTTTTTTTGTTTTGTTTTTTTCTGAGGTTTTTCAGATTTTTTTAACTCTTTTTTTCCAATTTTCTTCCTTATTATTTCTGTATCTTCTGGAGTCTTCTCTAAGTATTTTTTAGATTTTTTAATCCAATTTTCAATTTTATTCTTGAATATTTTAAACATATTTTTTATAACTCTTTTTAATTTATAAGCTTATTTAATTACCTTATTAACTAAATTTCAGGCATTAATTTTATTATGCCTTGTTTTTATTATGGCTTCAAAATTAAGAAGCTATTCTAGAAATCAATAGATAATTTTTTATAATCCTTTTATTATTCTTCTCTATGAAAAGAATTTTAATCATTTTAGATGGGGCTGCAGGCCTTGGTTTAAAATGTTTTAGTGGAAAAACAGTTTTAGAAATTGCAAAAACTCCTAATTTAGATTTTTTCACAAAAAATGGGATGTTAGGTTATGTGTATCCTATAAATGAAAAAACAATTCCCGGTTCAGATAATGCAATTGTCTCTATTTTTGGAAATGATTCTTCATTATCCAAAAGGGGGGTGTTTTCTGCAATAGGTTCTGGAATGAAATTTAAAAAAGGAAATCTTGCTTTAAGAATTAATTTTGGAACAATCGACAATCTAGATTCAAGAAGAATTTTAGATAGAAGGGCTGGAAGAACCCTTACAACTAAAGAGGCAAAACAATTAGCAGAAAGTTTGAATAGACAAGTGAAACTCCCGTGCAAATTCAAGTTTAAATCAACAATACAACATCGGGCAGTTCTTGTTTTAAGGGGCAATTTCTCAGATAAAATTACAGATATAGATCCAGAATATGGGTCTAAAAAATTAAATAAGCAAGAGAAGTCAAATAAATTAAATAAATTAGAATTTTCTAGATCTTTAGATGGCCATAAAGAATCTATAAAGGGTTCTGAAATTCTTAATTCATTTGTTAAGCAAAGTTTTAAGATTTTAGATGAGCATCCAGTAAATTTAGAAAGAAAGAAAAAAGGATTATTTCCTGCAAATATTATTCTAACAAGGGGCCCGGGGGTAAAAATACCTAAATTAAAGAAATATAAAAATTGGATGTCTATTAATGCAATGCCTTTAGAAATTGGCATTTCTAAAATTTCTGGAATGAAAATTTTTTCTTTTGAATATCCTAAATTAAATAAAATAGATGTTTACGCCAATCTTTATGATGGATTAAAAAAAACAATCAGATTTGGAATTAAAATTTTAAAGAAAAATTATAGAAATTTTGAAGGATGTTATATACAATTTAAGGAAACAGATGTTCCAGGACATGACAATAAACCTCTTGATAAGAAAAAAATGATGGAAATCATTGATAAGAAATTTTTCGGATTTCTTAAAAAATTTTTATTAAATAAAGAAATTGATTTAGCAGTTACTTGCGATCATTCAACACCCTGTAAATTAAAAAGGCATAGTTCTGATCCAGTACCGGTTTTGGTTTATAATAATAAAGATAAAGATAAAACTAGCCATTTTTCAGAAAGTCAATCAAAAAAAGGAATTTTTGGAAAGATTTATGGTCAAAATCTGTTGAAAAAAATAGGATTTTTTAAATAAAGGGTGCATTATTTTTAATGCAGCATAATAAAAGTTTTAAAGGGTGTCTTTTTCTATTTGATATGATAATCTCAAATGTAGAATTTCAAATCGCTCAAAAAATAAAATGATAACTTATAAAGAATTATATGATGCTCTAAGAAAGGAAAGATATTCTCAGCAATTGCAGTTAATTCCTAAAAATTTTATAAAAGAGATTTCAATATATCTAAAAGATAAAAAAGAAATTGCAAATAAGCAAGATGATGATTTTTCTGAAACCATCTCAAAGATAAAAAAACAGTTTGAGAATTCAATAGCGATTTTTAAAGAACTTATTCTTAGAAGAAAAAAGAAGATTTTAGAATTGGCATTTATTGCATCTGAAACTGGGATTAGTAAGAGGGATTATGAAAATATGCTTGCAATAGAAAAATTAGCTTTTGAAGGTATTATGAGATCTTTAGAAAAAGAAGATAAAAAAATTGGAGATATTTTAAAGGGAATAGATGATGGAGAATCGCAAGAATCAAAAAATAAAATGATTGTTTTTATAAATGATGCTGAAGAGTTTTTAGATTTAGAAGGAAAAAAGCTTGGACCTTTTAAAAAAGGGGATGTTGTAAATTTGTCTGAAGAAATAGCAAATATTTTAATTGTTGATGAAAAAGCAGAGGCAATTGAAGAAGAATAATTTAAATTAATTAAATTAATAAAAGCCTCTAGCCGGAGTCGAACCGACGACCTACGGTTTACAAAACCGCCGCTCTAACCAACTGAGCTATAGAGGCATTAAATCTTCAGGATTTATTAATTTAAAAGTATTTTGATTTGTTAGAATAAATAATTTAAAGAAATAAGGGGTAAATTGCATAGGATTTAAGAATTCTTTTTCTCTAGCTTTTTCTTAATTTTCTTTTTTGTAATTTTTGGTTTAAGTTTTAACTTTGGTTTTTTAGATTTTTTCCTAGATTTTTTAATTTTGCTTATTTCATCTGTTTTTTTTGTTTGGGAATTCTCTTTTTTTATTTCTTTTATTTGGGGTTTCTCTAAGTTTCCTTCAGATTTGTTTACTTCTTTTTCTTTTGCTTCTTTTTTATCTACATTGTTTTCTTTCATTTCTTTTTTATCTGCTTTAATTTCTTTAACTTCTTTCACTTCTAGATCTTTTTTAAGTTCTAAAATTCTTATTTCACAAAGAGATAAAGGATAGGTTTTCTTTAAAACCAAAGATAATGCCCTTTGAAATTTATTTGCAAGAATTTCTTTTAGAAATTCCTCATTAGTTTTTTTTATTATAGAATCTTCAATCCAATTTTTAGCCTTATTTCTTAGTGTTTTTTTGACAACCCTAGATATTTTTTTTCTTGTAATTAAAAAAGGTTTTATTCTCCATACACTTTCCTTTGTTTGTGCATCAAAAGAATCTTCAATATAACTAATTCTTTTTCTAATCATTCTTCTAATAAAATAAGGCATTAATGTTAATTTTTTTATTCTAATTATTGGTTTTCCTTGTTTGATTTCTATTTTTAATACTGCCTCAATTGCTTTGCCCCTCAAATTTCTTGTCAAATCTAATTTAATTGTTTTATTTTCTAAATCTTGTAGAGAATTTCCAATTAGTTCAGCTTTACTATTTATTATTGGAAGATCTATTTCAATAAATTTTTTTCTTCTTGAGATAACTTTTGTTATTTTTTTTGCCATTTTTATTCGATTAATATTTTACTTACTCTTCTTGATTTTTTTGCATGCCGAGATTTCCCGCATTTTTTACATAAATAAATAATTACTTTTCTGGTTGTAGATTTGGTTTTTCTTTTCCAAGATTTAATTGCTGGTTTACTTCCATATCTGCCCTTATTTCCTTTTCCAGGCATTGCCCCCCTCTTTTTTGCCCTTATTAGTGATCCTCTTTTTAAAGATCCCCTTTTATGGCCTATGCTTACTAGGCCTATTTTTTGTTCAGTCCGTTCATTACATTTTGGGCAAAATCTTTTTGTTTTTTTTGGAAGTTTCATTTGTTTTTTTATCTTCTTATTTTTCGTTAAATTTTTAAAATCTAATAAAAAATAAATTTCATTTGAGTTTTTAAATGTTCTTAAAATATTCTTAAAATATTCCTTATTTAAGATGATATTCTGTGACATTAATATAAAATCTTAAAAACAAAAGCAAAACATTTATAAATCGTTACTATTAAGGAATAGTATAATTTGCTGGAAAAAACAAATAAAAAATATTTTAATTAAAAAATGAAAAAAGAATATATTGAA
>Ga0265594_1002095_pt1 | contig 14678 bp, 11 predicted proteins | sample saktaG_11_FD_190147 | JGI IMG/M metagenome (GOLD analysis project Ga0265594, IMG submission 190147) | Saline water microbial communities from Sakinaw Lake, British Columbia, Canada - sak_2011_5_24_80m | ecosystem: Environmental > Aquatic > Non-marine Saline and Alkaline > Saline ... | reverse complement strand
GTGATTATATCCAATTCCTCTTCGCTTTCCGCCAGACTGCGGGCCAGAGCCACAAACCGCCGGCTGCGTTCGGTTTTCAGTTTATCCCGGTCTCGCAAGCGGGCTTCAAGCAGGGTCGTCACACGTTCCGTGACGATCGCCTCCACGTCGGCATCGGTGGGCAGAGGCTGTTCCCACATATCGATGCTATAGCGTTTGGCAATGCGTTTTATTTGAAACTTTTCAACCCCGCTCACCAGGGAAATCGCCGTTCCTGAGGCGCCCGCACGGCCGGTACGTCCGGCGCGGTGGATATAGGCCTCAAAGTCTTCGGGGGGATCGTATTGGACCACATGTGAAAGTTCCGGGATATCGAGTCCCCGGGCGGCAATATCGGTAGCCACTAAAAAGCGTAGGTTACCCTGACGAACCCGTTCCAGAACCCGCTCGCGTTCCCTTTGTGAAAGATCGGCGGTCAACTCGTCTGTATCATAGCCGAATCGTTGCAATACGGTCGTCACATAATGCACCGTCGCCTTGGTATTGCAGAAAATAATGGCGGATGCGGGATTCTCGATCTCAATCAGACGCACCAGACTGCGGTCTCTGTCCATGCCCGGTACATTGTAGAAAATATGTTCGGTATCGGTGACGTGAACATGATCCTGGCTGAGAGTCAGAAATTCCGGTTTGCGGATAAACTCATGGGCAGTACGCAAAACATGAGTGGGAAAAGTGGCTGAAAACATGCAGATATTGAGTTTTCGAGCCGGCAGATAACGCTGCAACTTTTTCATATCGGGATAAAAGCCCATGGACAGCATGCGGTCGGCTTCGTCAAAGATTAACATCTCGAGATGTTCCAGTATGAGCGTACGCTTCAGTAAATGATCGAGCACCCGACCCGGTGTTCCGACTATAATATGGGCGCCTCGATGAAGCGCCTCCATCTGTACTTTATAACCAACGCCGCCATATACGGCCACTGTACGCAGTCCCATATCGCCGCACAATATTTCGGCCTCTTGCCAGACTTGCCTGGCAAGTTCTCGGGTAGGCACGAGAATCAGCGCCTGACAATAATTGCGCTTCGGATCGAGTCGCTCCAGCATGGGCAAGAGAAAAGCGCCGGTTTTGCCGCTGCCGGTACGAGCCTGGATCATCACGTCACGGCCGTTAAGCATATAAGGAATCACCCGAGCCTGGACAGGCATGAGCGTCGTCCAGCCGACACGTCTCGCAGCAGCCTGCAAAGACTCGGGTAGCTGTTCAAATTTTACTTCGACAAGCGGATTATTGGAATTATTCAAAAAAACCTCGATTTATAGTACGTTCAATTATTTAAGAATTTTTTTCCGAAACTTCATGCTTGTTTATTAATCATCGTTTTCAACCGGTTTTCCATTCATCATGTTTTTCAATAAGAAATTAATCTATATAATGACCATAGGCAATCTTTTCATGATATTCACATCTTCTGCCCGCAATCCCGGGGTCGATTCTCGGTCAAATAAACCAAAAAGCGGGGAAAAATTATCCCCGCTTTTATACAATCCACAATAGGAAGAAAATTTTATCGTTTCACGCGATACGGAAATGCCCAGTAGGTGGAATTCAGCGGCGCATCTGTATCAAAGATAGACGCCAGATCGATGACGTCGAAGAAAACCCGGCACATGTGGGACCGGTGACCATGCAGATGTATTTCGCCTGTAAAACTATCGTCGTTTTCCGGATCATGCAGAAGACGCCGGCATTTCAGAAAACCTTTTCTTATCCCATAATGGACCATGGCAAGTTCACTGGGCTCCTGGAAAAAGGGATCCGGGTTGCTGACGCTCATCTCAACCTGGTATAAACCGTTGGCTTTTAACGCCGGGTAATCGTATCTGCCGAAAAAATGATCCAGCAGGCTGTCTGTTTCATCATTGGTAAAATTAACTACCACCGTATCCTTTTTCAGACTTAAACCCGTGATCTCAATCGTATTCCCGACTGTTTTGCCAATGATCGGTGAAAATGCCGTTACTTTCCAGTCCCGCCTTGGATTACCGGTATCATATTTCTTCTCTAATTTCAGTTTCTGTTTGGCGATTTCAGTAAAGGGTTTCCAGACCGAGTCTGCAATCGTGTGATTAACGGTATCTTTTAATACCACCACAAAATAACCGGTCCTGGTGGATGTAATTTCCGCCAGCGCTTCGGTTTCTTCATCGTTCATTTCGATATTGACTTCACGTATCGGTTTCAAGTTGAGTTTCCGCCCGAAACGAACCAGTTTAAAATCAACCGGAAACGTATCAGCGAGAGCTTTTGCCAAACCGGGGTCGTCACTATACTCCATATCCTGAGCGCCGTCGTCATCCAGACCGTCCAGCATAATGGTACTGTCGGCTTCGACAATCTCCTTTAGGATCGATATCAGTTCGTCTTCATCAGACGAAGTCGTATTATCGCAGGAAGCCAGAAAGATTCCTGTGGTAAGGAACGGGATGATAAATAACCAAATTCGTTTACTCATTTTTTACCACTTCTTTGCCTTGAATTTTCATTTCATTACTTAAATGCCGAATATTGGAATGCAATTGCTCAACTGCACAATACTTAAAAAAGTAATCGGCGTATTTTTCCTGAAAATCCGTCAGGTTTTCCAGGTGCAGCACCGGCTTTTTTAGCGGGTTGGCTTTTTCAAAAATGTCCCGTATCTGGTCAGATGTCATTCCAATAAGATGCAGGATGTCATAATCCAGCTCGCTGATCTGTTTAAACTGCTCTGCGGTATTCACCTCGACTTCAATTTTGATCGCCTTGCGGGTATCGCCTAATTCTTTATTCACCCGTGCCAGGCATTTTTCAATGCTGCCAACGTACTGAACATGTTGTTGGGTGATATAAATAGAATCGATCAATCCCTGACGCTTCCAGATTCCGCCGCCTGTTTCAAAAGCGATCCGGTCAAAGACTTCAAATATTGGGCTGATGCGTACACCCTGAACTAACTGTTTTCCAAAGGATTTTAGATATTCGGATGCCTCTTTTGTAGATGTGGCAATCCCCGACATTCTGCCGATGAGCCATTGAATCAATCGTCGGTTTTGCAATATATCGACGCCATTTCCCTGGAATTCAAACAGAATGTCATCCGTTTGAAGAGCATCGCCTTCATTGACATTCCATTCAACTTTTAGCTGTTTGCCGCTGGATTCGAACAATATCTCTAAAACATCACGTCCGGAAAATATTCCGCCGGATTTTGCGATAAAAGAACCGACGGAATGCAGAGCATAGGGCGAGACGGTTTCGGTCGTCAAATCGCCGGGTCCCACCTCAATGTTCTGCATCCAATCCAGAACTGTTTTAATGAGTGATGTCTTCTTCAATGATTTTCACCTCGATGTTTTTCATTGCGCCCTCTTCCCAATCAGGCCTGAAAAGCTCACCCATCATATCGTAACCAGGGTACCATCCTTTCTTGCCGTGACCGCGCTGCATACAGGGTTTACGGTATTTAATCATCTCTTGTTGTTCCTTGGTGAGAACATTCTTTACTGCAATCCGGTGCTTTACCTGAATTTCAAACAGATTGCCCTTGAGATTATTAATCTTTTTGACGGCAGCATCAATTTTTTTCGATGTGTCATCGTTGCGAATAAGCTCTTCCAGCTCCAGCCGCGCCAGTTTCAGATCGGCTTGCAGGGGCACAACCGCCTTCTGTTTATTAACCCGCAACTGGTGCATCTGCTCTTTTTGTTCATCGTTGAGATTGAGTTTTTCCGCCATTCCCATCTGTTTTCCGGTCATCACACGCTTTTTTATCAACTGCTTGGGACCGGCAATAACGAGCGCCGGTATTGCAAGAAGTATGATGGCTGTTGTTAAACGTTTCATGGTTTTCTCCTCTCTTTCATTGGTTTTTTATGTTCCTCTGGTTGATAAAGTGTTTTCATTAACCGATGTCGGAACCTGTTTTCGAAAATGATATATTTCATTTGCTGATCAGCAGTCAATACATCGCCTATATCAAGGATAAACGCCTCTTTTTTGGTAATTATGTTTTTCTCAAGCTCGGATAACTGTTTCGCATATTTTTTGACATCCGAGCGGCTGGATTTATAATCCTTGTCTTTGACCAATTTGTGAATTTCAATCATAATCTTCCGCTGTCTGTCCTGATCATCACGAATCGATTCCTTAAATTCCTTCAGTTTCGGAAAAAATTTTGTCGATTGTTCAGTTGTCAGATCAAGGAATTCCGTCATTTTCCAGATACGCAACGCTTCCATTCGTTCCCGTCTATCCGGATCCATCGCCCCCATGAAGTCTTCCTGGGCATTGGTAAATCCCATGCAGAGAAAGACTATAATTAACGTTAACCCCAGTACTTTCTTCATGTATCCTCCAATCTATAATAATTTATATTTTAGTTGTTCTATCATTTTTTTAAAATCCTCATCATCCAGATTGCCGGTCGCCAACAGATAACTGTCTATCTCACAAATCTGAGGATTTTCAACAATCTGACAGACGGCGTCCCGATAGAGATCATAGGTGGATAAATCAACATCGCCGTTGGAAATATCACTATCGTCCACCGGTATCTCTCCAAAATAACCGGTGTCTGTAAAATTTAGATAATCATGCTCCAGATTCAGTTCGGCAATCCACTGATTGCCTGCCGGTTCGGTCTTGATCAGTGAAATAATCGTTATGACCACAACCGCCATTGCTGTAGCAAAAGCCGGAATCGTCCAGAATAGCCGTTTCTGCCATGTTGATCTGCGATCAAGTCGTCTGTTCAGCGCCACAACAAGTTCTGCGCCATAACTTGGGGATATTTCAACAACATCCCGCTCCATTAATGCAGTGATGGTTGACAGCGACAACTGATAATCGCGGCACCCTTTGCACTCTTTGAGATGCTCTTCGACCTTATTATGATCTGTTGACGAAAGATCGCCGCTTGCGTACAACGGTAAAAGATCTTCGTAATTTTTACATGCTTTCATAGCTGACTCCCATATTCTCCAGAACACCTTTTAAATTATTCAGGGCATGTGAAAAGTTGACCTTCGCCGCATTTTCCGTTGATTCCATCATGTTTGCCACATCTTTGAAGGGTAATCCCTGATATGATCTGAGAATAATCACCATTTGTTGTTTAGGAGATAATTTTTTTATCGCTTTTTGTAACAAGCGAGTTGTTAATTCGGAATTATGAATCACATCATCACTGGATTTCAGATTAGCATAATCAAGCCCGATATATTGCCGGGCTTTTTGTCTGCGTAAATAATTAATACCGGTATTGACTGCAATCCTGTAAATCCATGTGAAAGGCGCTGATTCCCGGCGAAATTTTGATAAGTTCTTATACACTTTAATAAATGTCTCCTGGGTCAAGTCATCCGCCTCGTCATGTGAAGCAACCATTCGTCTGAATAAACTGTATATCTTCTCCTGATTTTCAAGAACCAATCTGTTGAACGAATCTGCATTGTACTGTCCCACATTATCCGGTTTCAAATTATTCTTTTCTTTTTCACTCCCTTTTGACACTTAGCGACCCTTAAAAGTTAAATCCGTGTTGTGAGGAAGAATGTCTGGTGGAATATAAAAATCATGATCAGATATTTTTTTACAATTTCATATATGATTCATTTAGCGACACTTATAAACTGCTTAATTATGAGATGCCGGATGAAAATATTGTAGTGGTTAATTTCTTTTCCACCTACCGCAACAATACCATTTTCCGAATCTTTGAATAATCCTTTGAATACAGATGATAAAAATACATCCCCGAAGCAACTTGCTTACCGTTTTGGTCTTTACCACTCCAGTGTATCTCATGGTAACCGGGAATATGCTCCTTTTGAGCTAGTGTTTTTACCTGTCGTCCAAGAATGTCATAGACAGTTATTGTCACAAAACTTTCGGTGGGTATTTCATAACGGATTGTGGTAGTAGGGTTAAAAGGATTGGGATAATTCTGACGGAGAGAATATTGAGACGGTATCATACTGACTAAAGTTGTTGATATTCCACTACTTTCGATAATTTCACCATAGTTATTACGCAGATTATACTCAAAAGACAAATGCAAATTATCTTCAGTACTGTTTTTAAAACGCAGCGTTACGATCGGACTTGATTCAATATTCGTGTTATCAGTTCTACCCAAACCGGTAACGGCATACAAAAAAGCCGAACTATCGCTATTGAACTGTCTGAATGACGGGGTGGCTTGATAGGCCTGTTTTAAATATTCACCGTTTTGCACCGACAATAGCTTCAGTGACGATTGATTCATATAAAATGTTCCGTCCACCATCATTACATCCGGCGACTCGGGAATAACATCGACTGTAATGATTCCATTCGCATTCCATGGCTCATCAACATATCGCTGGACTAATCTTACGAATTGCGCATTAGAACTTGTCTTCGCAAGAAAATTGGGTTTAGCGAGAAAACCATTATGTTCAAAAGACCAGTTCCACATCTGGATAAATACCGCCAAATCTTCAAACTCTAATTCACCATCTGGAATTGGTACTAACTCAGGAACCGTTCCCGATGCCGGACCAATATCATAAATTGTATCCTGTGGTTCAGCATTCCAGGCTGCCGCAAAGATTGCCAGATCATCGGTATCGATTACCAAGTCACCGGTAAACTCAGCAGGATAGTTTAATATAGAGATGTTTTTTAGTGTTGTGTCCGTCCCGGGATCATTATCATAAACAGTAAATTTTATCCGGACATCATTCAATCTGTTGAATCCAAACGACTCATAGGTAAACCATTCATACGAACCTGTATAGTTCTGAGAAATAATTGACTCAAATTCTTTGCCAACTGTTCCACCTTGCCAGTTTATTCCACCATCAATAGAATAATTTGCATACAAAGATAGGGTGTCATTTTCCGGATCTGATAATGAGAATTCAATAGTACCTTTTACAGCAATTGAATCCGGACATGTAAGTGATAAAAGTTGAGGCGGAAGATTATTATCGAGATGGAAATCTGCTGTTTCTATTGAAATTCCTACATTGCCGTCGTCAGGTGTAATTCTAAATCGTACAGTCATCATATCAACACCAGGCAAATCAGTTTCGGAATGCCAGATAAACGAACCGCTATATTGTTCAGAACTGAGTTCTTCATAATTCCCGGAAACGGTAGCCGGAAACCATGTCTCGCCGGAATTAATGGAATATTCAGGAATTATAGTGATTGTATCGCTCTCATCATCAACAAGAGTAAAAGATATTTCAATATCTCCCGATTGTTCATCAAGATATTGTGATATTGAGTTTGCAACCGGTAACCCCAATTGATCGATAAAAATAGAAACAGTATCAGCAATACCCAAATCATTGTCATAAGGTGTAATCCTGAACAAGTGGTCACCATAAACTCCCGGAAGATCATTGTTGGAATTCCAGGTTATTTGGTTTGAATAGTTAGTTAAGCCGGATGTATCACCAGAGATGGATGCAGGTTCCCATATTTCGGAAGAAGGATCAAAGAATTCGCATAACAAGCCCAGAGTATCATTCTCTATATCAGATAACTGAAAAGAAATATTGATATCCAAACGCTGTTCCCCTGAAATATCAGATAGTATTATCGAAGGAATTCTGTTGTTATCTAAATGAAAAGCATCTGTTGAATCCGGTCTGCCAAAACCTGTTTGATCATAGGGTGTGATCTTGAATATTACTGAATTAAAGTCAACACCCGGCAGGTCAGAATATGAATCCCAGAGAATAGAACCTTCATAATTTTCAGGATTGATATTTGTTGTATCACCAATTATTGATGCAGGATTCCAAGTGGATCCATTGCTTACTGAATATTCGCATAAAATATTGGTTGGGTTGCTTTCGGGATTTGAGATACGATAACTGATCTGAATAGTATCACTATGTTTACTCATGTAATCAATAGAGATTCGAGATGAAAAAGCATTTCTATTAGATAAAATAGAAATCGTATTCGAAGACCAATTTGCCGTAATAATTTCCATATCGCCATCTTGATCTAAATCCGCAGATATAACCGACCTTGGTCCCCAACCTGTTTGATAATCGCCCATAGTAGAAAAAGTACCCGCACCATTATTTATTAGTATGGATACTGTACTGTCGCTATAATTGGCTGTAATTAAATCCATTTTCCCATCTGAATTTAAGTCTGATGCGAAAATAGATGTAGGCTCTTTACCGACAGAATAGTCTATCTTCGATTGAAAGGTACCATCACCATTATTCAATAAAATAGAAATATCGTCTGTACCGCTATTAGCAACTGTCAAATCCATATCACCATCTGAATCTAAATCAGATGAAAAAACAGACTTTGGTTGATTTCCTGTTGTATAGTCCGTTTTCTGTCCAAAAGTCCCATCACCATTATTTATAAAGACCGAGACTGTATTACCATCTGTATTTGATGTCACCAGATCATAGCCTCCATCTCCATCAAGGTCAGAAACAAAGACAGAATAAGGGCTTGTACCAACACTGTAGTCCACTTTCTCTGCAAAGGTACCGTCCCCGTGGTTTAGATAGACCGATACTGTATAATTCATGAAATTTGATGTCACCAGATCATAACTACCGTCTCTGTCAAGGTCAGACGCAAAGACAGAGTATGGCGCACTCTCTGTCTCGTAGTTCACGCTACTTGCAAAAGTACCGTCTCCGTTGTTCATAAGGATTGAAATCATGCTGCTAGAACTCGCAATTGCCACTATTAAATCACCATCACCATCTCCGTCAAGGTCAGAAGCATAGATATGCCTAGAACCAGTACCCGTACTGTATTCCACTTTCTCCGAAAAGGTACCGTCCCCATGATTCATAAGGACCGAAACCGAGCCACTACTATTTGCCGTTACCAAGTCACCAGCTCCGTCACCGTCAAGGTCAGAAATAATTACCGACCAAGGATCACTTCCCGTGCTGTAGTCCTCTTTGTTTGCAAAGGTGCCGCTTCCACCGTCAACTTTCGCTGTAAATCTCCACTGAAACGGCATAATCGAATATCCATCACTGCTTTGAATTCCACTAGTCAGGGTCACATTCACAACTTCGCCAACAGCAAATTCCCGATCCGGTATTAAAGTCGCTGTTTTTGTGCTGCTGTTATATGAATAAGAACCGGTATGCAAACCAGTCTGAGAGGCATGGACGACAAAGGTATTCGAATTGATTGTAGCAGGATTCATATCTTTATCAAAAGTAATAGATATATTCGTATTCTGGGATACGTTCAATGCATTTTGAGAGGGAGTGGTTAAATTGATATTAGACAAATTAGAAGGATCAATAATTTTAATGAGGTAAACATCAAAATCGCCAGCACCGGTAGAACATGTCCACCCCGCAACTATATAATTGCCATCAGAAGTTTGCTTGACAGACCGGGCTCCATCATTTTCATCTCCCCCAAAGGTCTTTACCCAAAGGATATCACCTAATGCATCCGTCTTTATTAGCCAGACATCATTAAAACCTATACCGTAGGAATCAGTACATCCAGTTATGATATATCCACCATCAGAAGTTTGCTGAACAGAAAAACCCCAATCACTACCGCTTCCCCCATAGGTTTTTGTCCATATTGTATCACCAGATGTATCCGTCTTTATTAGCCAGATATCATTAGAACCTGCACCGTAGGATCCAGTACATCCAGTTATGATATATCCATCATCTGAAGTTTGCTGAACAGAAAAGCCCCAATCACTATCGCTTCCCCCGTAGGTTTTTGTCCATATTGTATCACCAGATGTATCCGTCTTTATTAGCCAGATATCTCTAGAACCTGCACCATAGGAATTAGTATATCCAGTTATGATATATCCACCATCTGATGTCTGCTGGACGATTCTACCTTCATCATTTTCATCTCCCCCAAAGGTCTTTTCCCAGAGGGCATCACCAGACGCATCCGTCCTGATTAGCCAGACATCATTAGAACCTGTACCATAGGAAGCAGTACGTCCAGTTATGATATATCCACCATCTGAAGTTTGCTGAACAGAAAAACTCCAATCACTACCGCTTCCCCCATAAATTTTTGTCCATATTGTATCACCAGACGCATCCGTCTTTATTAACCAGGCATCTCTATAACCCGCACCGTAGGATTCAGTAGATCCAGTTATGATATATCCACCATCTGAAGTTTGCTGGACAGAATAGCCCACATCAATGCTGTCTCCCCCAAATGTTTGTGTCCATATTGTATCACCAGACGCATCCGTCTTGATTAGCCAGACATCCTCACCACCTGCTCCAAAGGAGTCTGTACCTCCCGTGACGATATACCCACCATCTGAGGTGTGCTGAGCTGAGTGTCCGCGATCACCTCCACTTCCACCGAAGGTCTTTTCCCATTCAACAACCTGAGCATTTAACGAAATGCATGTGCATAATAATGTTAACCAAATATAAATCTTGATCTTTTTCATAAATATTCCTTGACAAAAGGTGATTTTCTAAAATATTTAAATCTCATCTGACAATACCTCTATTTGTTCCGGGCAGTGTAGCTGCCCGATTAAAGTTTTTTCCATTCTCTTGCAGGATATAATTCGGGATGAACCCGAACCTACCCCATTCGGGAATAAGATACGGGTAGAAACGAGTTTATCTCGTTTCGTTATTATGTTACTTGATTCTATTTGGGGTAAACCCAAACCTACCCCATTCGGGCATAAGATATGGGTAGAAACAGGTTTACCCTGTTTTGGTACAACACCATTTGATTTGATTCGGGATAAACTCGAATCTACCCGTTGGATTGAATTGTGCTCTTCATTAACCGATAAAATCAAAATTTCCTCACATAAAATCCGTAATTCTATCTACTCTAAAAATCCCTTCCCCTGACTCCAAATATAATCTTGAACAATATGGATATTTATCCGAATTATTTATCCTGTTATCTTTGAAAGGATTTTTGTGGATATAATTCATTTTTTCGATAAGTTTTTTCTCTGATATTATATTGAAATCGTAAAACTTTGCTTGCCATTTAAAATCAATATTCAGCATTTTCCTTATATCCGTCGCGGTTTTACCTTTTATTCTGTGCATTATTTTCGATATGCTCAATGGCGCTGATTTTGAGGTGATATTTACATTTGGGTCTGTTTGGGATAAACCCAAATTTACCCTGTCTGGGCTTTGGTTTGATTTAATTTGGGGTAAACCCAAAACTACCCTGCCTGGGGTCGGGTTCGACTCGGTTCGGGATAAACCCGAACCTACCCCGTTCGTTGATTGGATACGGGTAGAAACGGGTTCATCCCGTTTTGATAGCTCATCACCAATCATTTTATTCACATCAAACCATATCAAAATATGCAGATGATCCGGCATAATCACATACGCAAATATTTTGTACAAAAGCTCATCCCGGTAAGCATCCATGTTTTCGATAAGAATATCACAGCATTTGTGATCAAGGAAAAAGGGTTTCTTCTCAAACGTTTTTGTCGTTACAAAATGAATACTATCAACATTGTATCTTGGCAATATTTTATATTCTGTCATATTGTTTATTCCGTGTTCACATATCCGGGAGCTATTTCTTGAATTATAATTGATCTATTATCCGGACTCCGTAGTTCAGTTGAAGTGTCAAATTGAATTGTAGCATTACCACTATGCGTGGATATAAAAACAATTTTTGCAATAGCACCTGTCCCAGCCACGCTTGCAGGATCGCCAGTTGCCACACCCACATCTATTATTATTGCGCCATTGGTATTATCATATTCTGAAAACGGAATAATTGTCCCGCCATTGCTTAGTAAAAAAGCGTTTTCGTCATCATAGATTTGAATGCTCTGTGCTTGTAAATAATAATCATCAAATTCAATGACAATTTTAGCTATTGCCAGATCGGTCACATCCTTCACTATTATTTCTACACTGAATTGTTCCCCGACAAATACTTCCGTCAATCGAGGATATATCCACAAAGCCGGTCCCTGAATATCATCCACTGTAAATGAAACTGTCTGAGGATAATCGGATTCAACGCTATTATAATACCGGGATTTGATCTCAAATATGTGATTGCCTTCATCAAGTAGTTGATATTCGATAAGATGATCGGTTGACCACTCACTCCAATTCTTGTCATCGATCCGATAGGAATAGTTCATGCTCGGCTGATTGCCTTCCCACTCAAACCGTACAAAGCAAGTATCCACAATTTGACCATCTTCCGGTGATTGAATAAATGTCACTGCCGGTGGTTCAAAATCAGGATCATTGGGGTCCATTGGATTGGAGACGTCTTCCGGCGCTTCAAGTAGCGAGCAGCCGGATAATCCAAATATCAAAATGAAAAATGCAAAATTAAAAATGATAGGATATTTCATATAAATTTCCTTCGGGATTGTAGTGTATTCCAATATTTGGGTATTTATGCGACGGATAAAAGAAATTGATATCGATGATGTTGGCTATATAGGTTATTCCCACCATAGTGAGCGCTATAGAAAATTGTTTTTCATAACTATCCAACAGTTCTTTACTATCGGTAAAAAGTGCTCTGTATTTATTCATATCAGTTAAATTCGTTGATGATTGATATAATGTGACGTATTCGTTATAGCTGTTGAATTCATTTAAATATCTACTATAAAATTTTGAAGTCCATAAAGCACCTAATATTGTTGATGATAAAAACAGGCATCCTTTTTTATATTGAAAAGAATACAACTGCCCCAATCCCGGAACAATCATTGACATATTTCTGGCATATCTTTTAGTCGGCGCTTTTAGTGATATTTTTACTGGCTTTGCTTGTTCTGAATAAAGTTCGATCTTCTGAGTAAAAGTAAAATAATCCTTGGCGGTAGCATGTAATAAATAATCCCCATACGGTAACATGAAGGATGCTTTCTGGGATGAATTCAGATTAAATCCTTTGTTGCAATTTTTACCAGATAGTTCTCCATTTATTGGGACTGAACCATTTACGATTTCAATGGCGCCTTTTTTTTTTACAAATTGAGGTGCAATCTTTATAACTCTATCACTTTCTGTAAACTTGATAGTTGTTCCAAATGGTTTATGATATTCTTTCACTATGCGGATTTTATAATCTGACAAATTCAGATGATGAACCGTAAGGACATCTGGAAATATTGAATAGGAATATTGAAACTTACTTTTATTGTTGATTTCACCTGCCCATACTTGTTCATCATTAATAAACAGAATTGTGTTTCTTACGTCCTCGATTACCAAACTTCCACAAGGTTTAAGATTATAGTTTAAACGCAGCATTGTGCTTTTAGTAAAATGAACAGTGTCGATTATCGTTTTAAATAATGGTTTAACCAATTTGACAATATACGTCCGGGAAGTATCGGTAACGGTTATATCTAATGGACTTTTTCCCTTTAAGGTTGAATTAAAATAGACTTCAACTTCCGACGGTTCGGTATAGATACGAATCGTATATTTTTCCTGTTGAAGATTCAGGTTAATTGATTTGATCTCGTTGGCGCCAATTTTAATTAGTTGTTCGCCCATCAGGTTATCTTTTTTTACCTTAATCCGGAATTCACCTTCCGGAAGTCCTTTAATGGTAAAAGGAGTCACGTCTCCGATAGGCTTATCATCTATATAGATGGTTCCGCCTGGCGGATTTGATTTCACCAATAGATCACTTGTGCCGATCAGTGCAACAGCATTTGAAACATCCGATGCTCCCAATAATTTTTGTACGACAGTTTTTGTGGTATAAACCAGGAGGTTCTCAATCGGTCCCATGTAATCTTCAATGACATTTTTGACTATTTCACCGGACTCAACATCCACAATTCGGGCTTCAATTGTAAATAGATTTCCAACGCGAGTTACACTTCCTCCTGTAATATAGTGAACCGCCAGCAATTGCCCGGCTTCTACCAGGCAGGATGACTCCGAACATGCTCCGGACAATTGAAATGCCTGCTCTTTAAGAATTTCTTCCATCAATCCCCTTTCGAGGATTTTATAAGCATCTGATTTGGCAAATTCATTTCTGATACGATCGGATATTGCCGACGCCTCTATTTCAGTTACTCCGCGATGTGCGAGGGGAAACACAGCCAGATTCTTGCGGTCTGCTGACTGAGCAGAAATTTGGGTCAATTGGATAGTGATAAAAGCAATCATGTAAAAATATTTAAAACATCTCAAAGGTGCAGTTCTCCTCTATTTATAAAACCGAGGGATTAATTTAATTCTATCTGTATAGTCCGACATTTTCAGAAAAAGCCGTTTATTTGATAAAATGTATTACATATCATGTAAACAGACAATATTTATTTCATCTATATTAGTGCCCAACATTTTCTTTTCCCTTGAATTTCCGGCCTTTCCGGGAATATATTCCGGGGGATTCAATTAGCGAGGGATTATGTTCAAGTCAATTATAAAACAGTATACCTCAACATCACTGCTAACGCGCCTGTTATCCGGATTTATTCTCGGATCAATAACCGGCGGAATATTGTGGTATATTTCTATCAGGACAGGCAGACCGGTCGCGGAATCCGTGACGCCCTATATTTCTCCGTTCGGATCTGTGTTAATCGGCATGTTAAAGATGATCGTCATACCGGTTATTTTCTTCTCCCTGATTACAGGCGCGGCTTCCCTGCCGATCAAACGCTT
>Ga0265594_1002094_pt1 | contig 14682 bp, 13 predicted proteins | sample saktaG_11_FD_190147 | JGI IMG/M metagenome (GOLD analysis project Ga0265594, IMG submission 190147) | Saline water microbial communities from Sakinaw Lake, British Columbia, Canada - sak_2011_5_24_80m | ecosystem: Environmental > Aquatic > Non-marine Saline and Alkaline > Saline ... | reverse complement strand
CGGTGGAGGGGACAATTGCTGGGCCAAAGGTGTTAGAACATATTGTAGATACTGTCTTAACTTTTGATTCAAAAAGTGACCAAGCTTACAGACTGTTGCGGGCAGATAAAAACCGTTTTGGTGACACTTCAGAAGTTGGCGTGTTTGCTATGCATGCTAATGGTTTTGAATCTGTTAGTGATCCTTCTTCATATTTCTTAAGTGAGCGTAATGTAGCGCCGGGTTCTTGTTTAACGGTAGTACTTGAAGGGCGACGACCAATAATTTTAGAGGTGCAGGCGTTGGCTAATAAATCTGTTTTTGGTTACCCGAAACGAACAGCTTCGGGTTTTGATCCTAATAGATTACAATTAATGTTGGCAATTATTGAGCGGCATTTAAATATAGATGTTAGTTCAGTCGATGTCTATGTTAATATTGTGGGTGGTTTGAAAGTTAGAGAGCCTTCGGTGGACCTAGCGGTTTGTGCGGCAGTTATTAGTTCAATTAAGGGTCAGGCCTTGCCCGACAAACTCTGTTTATTTGGTGAGGTTGGCTTAACCGGTGAAGTAAGAAAGGTCTTTGGTTTTGACCAACGCATTAAGGCAGTTGAACGGCTGGGTTATCAAACAGTCAGCTTCTCTGCATCTTTGTCAGATATGCTCAAAAAAGTTTTTAAATAGCAAAGGGCGGCGCTTGCGCGCCGCCCCGTTGGTTGTTAAGCGTCGATGGATGCTAGAATCTCTTCGAACTCCTCAGAGCTGAAGAGACTCATGAACCCGCGTTGCTCGGGGTCGGCCGCTATCTTGGGCGGCCGATCAAGACTTGCCTCGAGGCGTTTGAATTCCTCGAGCAGCTCAGGGGTCACCTGCTCAGGGAAGAGCAGGTGGATGGAGGGCATGTACCCTCCCTTTTGCGCCTGGCTGATGGTGGCCAAAACCCGAAGGTAACAGGCCTCCATGCTCTCGCCCTCACCCTGATACCCGAGAACACACTCGGGTGCGCTTCTGCTTAGCCGAGAACCGGCTAGCATAATCACGTGCGCAAACATCGTTTGCCCTCCGTGGGACTTAAACCTCTTCCGGGCCCGATGCCCAGTAGGACATTAGGCTTACCACCTTATTGTCAGAGTGATTATAGCAAAAAATTGGCCTTTTGTCAAGGTGTTGTAGGAGCTTCAAAAAGAGCTTCAAACAGTACAAAAAAACGGCTAAAAAGTGCTATGGCACAGTCACGAAAGTACTATGGAACAGTTACACTTACGCGGTTGCTGCTTTGATTTTCGTTTCCGTTATTATCAATTGGACGCAAGGTGTAATAATAAGTACCCGTCACTTTTCCGTATAATTTAGCTGAAGAGTTAGTGTTTGGCAGTGTACTGACTGTTTTTACAAGATTACCGATAGTAGAACTAGTGCCCGATTCATAGATGCGTACAGAAGCTAAATCGCCATCAGTTGGGTTAGTCCACGACAAGGTTACAGTACCGCCACTGGCTGACCCACTAGGACTTGAAACTGCACCGGGCGCATTCTTTTCCTTAATTTCAATCTCAATTGTAGTTTCGCCCACATTACCAATTTTATCTGTGACTTTGGCTTTGAGAGTATATTTGCCTGCATTTTTACCACTGACAGACATTGAGTAAGGATTGTCTTTAGCATCACCAATGAACTCATCATTTAAGTAGTATTCAACTTTATCTATAGAGAAGCTGCTAGAAGTAGCAGATTTAATTTCGAAATTGTTGTCGACCTTTGAATTATTTGTTGGGGTAGAAATTTGAATAGTCGGCCTTTTAGCTTCAGTGTGAACATCATCAAATTCAGTAGGTGGTTGGTCTGTTTGAGAATATCCGTTTGTTTCAGCCCAAGCTAAAACTGGTCCTTCCCAGTTAGGTTTTTCGGGTCGTAAAGAATGAACCTGGCGGTAGCAGCGAATCTCAATGAATTCTTCGGGAGTATCTTCAGTGGCTAACTTCAAACTGACTTTATCTATTTTAACTTCTTGGTGGACATCGTCTTTCTCAGTTGGTTTATTCCAAGAGGTAAACCAGTCGCTTACTCTTTCGGTTGAACAGCTGTCAGACGGCAATTTGCCAGATAATTTATCAACCTCAACTTGTTGTAATTCTCCTGGGCGAGGGAACTGCATATTCTCTTTATCTGATAAGAAAGCGTTCATAAAAGCGCGCCAAATTGGAGCAGCAGTAACGGAGCCTGAAGAGCCTGAACGCATCTCCGTATTATCGTTATTGCCTACCCAGACTCCAGCGGCAATTTGAGGTGTGTAGCCAATAGTCCAAGCATCTCGGTAAGACTGAGTGGTTCCTGTCTTTGCGGCTACTTGATGTCCACCAATAACTAGGGAGTTACCAAAAACATTAGCGCGAGTAGCATTGTCAGATAAGATATCAGACATCAAATAAGCGGTTTGTTTGTTGAGCACCTGTTTACCCTTACGCTCATCTTCAGTGATATCAACAATGGTTTTTCCTTCCTTGTCAGTAACCTTCAAAATTGTAGTTAGAGGCATTATTTCACCTTCATTGGCAAAAACACTGTAGGCGTGGACTAATTCAAGTAGCTGCACTTCACCAGCGCCTAGTACTAAGCTTAATCCGTAACGATCTCTATCGTTTAAACTGTTGATACCTAAATCGCGTGCCATCTTCAAAGATTCATCTAAACCAGCCAGTTCAAGCATCTTTACAGCTGGAATATTTAGCGACCAAGCCAGCGCTTCGCGAGCAGTGACAGGGCCATGTTCGGAGCCATCATAGTTAGAAGGACTATAGCCGCCACCGAAATCTGTTTTTAAATCGAATAGTACGGTGGCGGGACTGTAGGCGCCTTCAAAACCGGTAGCATAAACAATAGGCTTGAAAGATGAACCAGGTTGACGCAGACTGGTGGCTACATTAACGCTGCCGAACTTTTCTTCAAAGAAATCAATGCTACCAACCATAGCTAAGACATCACCGCTATTTGGGTCAATAGCTACCAAAGCAGAGTTTGAGGCGTTCCGTCTTTCAAAAACGGAAGGAGCTTGCTCTTCAAGGGCAAGTTCCGCTAATTCCTGAGTTTCTAAATCTAGGGTGGTAGTAACTGTAAATCCTTCTTTAGCTAATCTCTGTTCAGCTTCTTCTTCACCGCCGAGTAATTCTACCAGTTGGTCACGCACATGAAAAACAAAGTGAGGGGCGCGAATCGATTCTTTTCGCTCGGCTAGGCCAGGATTTTCAAGAGTCGGTGTAGCAAGTTTAGCTTCCTCAGCTTCTTCTTTAGTAATGAAATCTTTTTTTACCATTTGATCTAGCGCGTAATCTTTTCGAGCAAAAAGCTTGTCTAAATGGTCTCCGTAAGGAGAAAAGTAAGATGGACGCTGTGGAATAGAGGCCAAAAAAGCTGATTCTGATAAAGTCAAATCGGCTGCGGACTTATTAAAATAAGTATGAGCGGCTGATTCAATGCCGTAAGCGTTGCTGCCGTAAGGAATCTCGTTGATATAACCAGACAAAATTTCATCTTTAGAGTAAATAGTCTCAATTTCAATTGAAAGGATTGCTTCTTTAAGCTTACGAGAGATGGTTTTTTCTTTAGTCAGTAGAGCATTTTTAATAAACTGCTGGGTAATGGTTGAGCCACCGCGAGTATAAGTTGTGCGACCAGTAATATTATCAAAAGCGGCACTCATAATTCCGGTTAAATCTATGCCGTGGTGATTATAAAAATCGTCATCTTCTAAAGCTACGGTAGCCTCTTTGACATAATTAGATATTCTATCTGAAGCGACTAAAGTACGGCGTTCCTCGTTGTAGATTTCATATAATATGTTGCCGTTGCGGTCTAAAATTTTGGTTGACTCCGCAATTTCTCTGGAAGATAAATTAGTAGGATTAGGTAAATCTTTTGCATAAACGGCAAACAGAAGAAGGGAGAATAAAATAAATCCTCCAGCAAAAAGACCAGCCCACTTTAATAGAAAGCGGCCTTTTTCGCGTCTGTCGAGTTGCCAAAATGAAGGGCCAGACTTTTTTCTGCGTGATTGACTATTTGGCTGACGACTAAATTGTCTACTATTGCGCGTTGGGCGTGGAATAAGAGGGTTACTGAACAGACTCCAACGCGATCTTTTTCTTAAACCCATCTGGTTTGCATTATACCATTTGAAAGGCTACATTGACTAAGTAGCAAAAGAAAAAATATATATGAAAGATATATCGACTGACAAAAACAAAATTAAACAACTTTTAGAGCGTAGTGTAGCCGAAATAATCAACAAAGATTCTTTGGCAAAAAAGTTACAAAGTGGAAAAATATTACGAGTTAAATTAGGTATCGATCCTACTGGTCCACGAATTCATATTGGCCGTTCAATAACCTTATTAAAATTGAAAGATTTTCAAGAACTTGGGCACCAAGTTGTTTTTATTGTTGGTGATTTTACGGGCCAAGTTGGGGATACTTCAGACAAGAATGCTGAACGACCAATGCTAAGCGCCGATCAAATTAAAGAGAATATGGTTAATTATTTAGAACAGGTGGGTCAAATTTTAGATTTAGGAAAGGTTGAAGTGCACTATAACAGTGAATGGCTAGAGAAATTATCTTTTATTGAAATTGCTAAAATGGCAGATGCTTTTTCAGTTCACGAGTTTACTAATCGAGATGTTATCAAGCGTCGCATAGATGCTGGCTCGCGAGTCAATATGCGCGAAATGTTGTATCCAATTATGCAAGGTTACGATTCAGTAGCTATCAAAGCAGATGTAGAGATTGGCGGTACCGATCAGCGTTTTAATATGTTAGCCGGCCGCGTTTTGACTGAGCAAGCTAAAATGCCGAAACAAGATATTGTAATGACTGAACTGATAAATGGCACAGATGGTCAGAAAATGAGTACCTCAAAAGGCAATACAATTTTTATTGATGCAGAGCCAAATGAGATGTTTGGGGTCATTATGTCTATCACAGATGAAATGATTATTCCTTATTTTAAAATGTTAACTAGAATTCCTCTCGAAGAAGTTGAGAAATTTGAGAAAGATTTAGTTGACAAGAAAAATCCTAAAGAAATCAAATCCAAGTTAGCGTATGAAATGGTTAAAATGTATCATTCTGTCAAGGATGCTGACCAAGCTGCCAAAGAATTTGAAGCTGTTTTTGTGAAGAAAGGCAAGCCAGAAAAAATAGATGAAGTTAAATTAGAAAAAGGGGAGCTTTTAATAACAGAATTATTAGTTAAAACATCTTTGGCTGGTTCGAAATCTGCAGCCGGTCGTTTAGTTGAGCAGGGAGGAGTAAGAATTGATGAAGCAGTAATAGATGAGTCAACAGCCAAAATTGGGGTTCATGAAGGAATGGTAATTAATGTAGGAAAGCGAAAATGGGTCAAGATAAAGATAGCCAAGTAAACTCAGAACAAAATTTTATTTATTTAAATAAGGCTCCGGCTAAGTTTAGAGCACATTTATCATCAAATGAAGCTTTTGAATTGGCCAAAAAAGAAGGCATCTCTCCGCAAGAAAAAGCAGAACAGCTAATTAAAGAAATAAAGCAGCAAAAAAATCATTTATTCTCAGAAGTAAAAGCGGTCGGTGGATTTATTAACTACACTCTAAGTCCTTCTGGCTTTTCGGTTGGTTTGCAAGAAGCCTTACCTCTAAAGAGTGATAAATGGAAAGGAGAAACAGTAGTCGTTGATTACTCAGGCCCTAATGTCGGAAAACCTTTTTCAGTGGGTCACCTTCGATCAACAGTTATTGGTGATGCAGTTGCTAATATGTATCAAGCATTAGGTGCTAAAGTAATTAGAGTTAATCACTTAGGAGACTTTGGTACTCAATTTGGAAAGTTAATTGTTGCTTTAAAGAAATGGGGAGATGAAGGTATTATTGCTGCTAATCCTACTGAAGAGCTATTAAAATTATATGTAAAGTTTCATGAAGAAGTTGAGAAAGAACCTGAACTAAATGACGAAGCGAGGGCTTGGTACAAAAAACTTGAAGATCAAGATAAAGAAGCGGTAGAAATATGGAAAAAGATCGTTGACTGGAGTCTCATAGAATATCATACAATGTATGAACTATTACGAGTTGAGTTTGAAAGTGATGAAGTGTCAGAATCAGGAGTGTTAGGTGAAAGTTTCTATACCAAAGAAATGATGATGGAGATAATGATTGAACTTGAGCAGAAAAAGCTAGTCAAAGACAGTGAAGGTGCCAAAATTTTAGATTTGGGTGAAGACATTCCTGAAACAATTTTAATAAAAAAAGACGGAACGACTGTTTATTTACTTCGCGATTTGGCTGCTTTGAAATATCGTTTAGAGAAGTGGAAGGCAAGAAAGGTTATCTATCATGTTGGCGTAGAACAGAGTTTGCACTTAAAACAATTATTCACAGCCGCAAAAAAGTTAGGTTGGCTCAATGGTGTCGTGCTACTGGCAGCTCATCACGGACATTACCGTTTAGCAGATGGCAAGATGTCAACGCGTGCTGGTAGGGGAGTTAAGCTTAAAGATTTGGTAGAGCGCGGAATTAGTGAAGCTAAAAAGCTAGTTAATGACCCAAAGAAAGCGCAAAGCATTGCTGTATCGGCTATCAAATATAACGATTTATCTCATAATCGTGCTCAAGATATTATATTTGAGTGGGGGAAAGCGCTCAATTTAGAAGGCAATTCAGCCCCTTATTTGGTTTACACCAATGCTCGAGCTCACGGAGTTTTTCGTCAAAGCAAATATTTATCAGTAGAAAAGTTTAAGGAAGATTTTACTTTAGCGACTCCCCTTTTGAAAGAAAAAAAAGAAGAGGAGCTGATGCTAGAAATCATTCTGTGCAGAAAGATTATCAACATTGCCACTTTTAATGCAGAGCCAAATTTGTTAGCAGAAAAACTTTACCAAATTGCTCGATTATTCAATTCTTATTACGGTGAAACCAAAATCAATACTGAAGATAAAGATCTAAGTGATGCTCGCTTGACCCTAACAAAAATGGTGTCGTCAGTACTTGAAGAAGGATTAGCCTATTTAGGCATTCAAACTTTCGAAGAGCTTTAGATTTTATATTCAACAATCTCATTGCTGTTCAATATCCAAAAACGCGAACCGTCAGCTTGCATCTGCCAAGCTTTAATATTAGACAACTGTTCGTCAATAGCGATTTGTTTTAAGAAGGATCCGTCTTTGTTGAGCACAATTACCTTGGCAGTTGGAATAGATTTACTACTATCCCCTGCGTCGAAAAGATAGATTGATTCAATATTCTCGTTGGTAGATAGAGCTATTAGTTTTCTAGAGTAGGAAGTTTCTGGCATATCAGCAACAGAAAAGTCTGATTCAGGCTTGCCTCGCAATAGTTTTTTAAGTGATCCGTCACTATGTAAAGAATAAATATATCCGTCTATAGCAATATCAATAGCCGTCTTTAAGTTAATATCTGTTGGCTCAACTTGGTTGATGCCGCGACTAAAGTTATCCCCAGATGGCGGATACTTCCAGAGTAATCCACTGTTTGAATCTAGAAGATACAGGTTGGTACCGAAAGTGGCGATATCTGTACTGTCGGCGAAATCTCCTAAAGGATTTTCTTTTTGCGAAATGGTGATGCTGTCGTTCTCCAAACGAGCAGTGAATACTTTTTTATTAGCTGTGGTAATAAAGACGGAGTCTAGCTCTGATGAATAAAAAGCGCTAATTGGTTTATCATCGGCCGAGGGTAGTGTGAACTGAATTTCCGATTGGGCCAAATCTCGAGATAAGAATCGACCGGCGTTACTTTTAGAATTGAGAGCGTAAATTCCTCTATTTGAAACTGCTATGATATCTGTGTTTTCAGGCGCTTTATAGCTAGTAGTCGCATTTACTCTTTGAGTGTTAGTTAGTTTATCTCCTTTTTCTTGAATAATTTGTAAAAGGGAGTCTTTGCGTGTCTCTTCATCTGAGTTAGTAGGATTAACCTGATTCAATTTCTCTTCTGCCTGAGCTAATAATTTTTGGGCTTCAATGGTTTGCTTTAATTTAATAGCTTCATCTGTGCGCCCAGCCAGCAAATTAGTTTCTTCTAAAAGCCTCAAATTTTCTGATTGAGTATTGGCGATTACCTGAATGCTGTGACGATTACGAACCGTAATGGCGGTAATAGCCACAAATAAAATAGCGGCTGAAATTAAAACATAACGAAAATTTTTCCCTGTAACATAAGGGCTGAGTTTTTTAATCAATCCTCCTAGCTTTCTGTCGACTTGGTTTAATTTCTTCAAAATTGGTGCGGCAGATTTTTTAAGAGGTTTTAATAAGTCAGTCAACCATTGCTCAGCTTTAACGAAAGATTGCAGGGTTTTGCCTTGAACAGATTTGTCTGAAAATTTATCTTTGGTATAGCCTTTTGCTTTGGCAGCGTAATGAGAAATAGACCGAGCCCCAGACTTTAGGGCCGATTGGGTTTTTGGTCCGTAGCTTTCTTGCCACTTACTGTGAGCTTTTTTAGCCCCAACTACACTTGCCTTCCAAGCTTTTTTACTAATACTTCTGGCTTTCTTTAATATTGGCTTAGTATTTTTCCAAACAATTTTATGCCATCCTTGCACCGTCTCTTCCAAGTTAATGACGAATGGTTCCTCGCCGGCGGTTTCCCAAGTAGCGGCGTTTTCAATGGCTAAAATAATGGCGGAAATAGAGGTTATTTTAGAGCGCTTAGTAGATTTAACTATTTGATTGGCGGCTAAAAATGGGGTTTGTTCGCTAACTGCACCCCGAATTTGATCTAGCGAAATTATTGAGAATAAATCTTGATTAGCGAAAACCATACGATCACCCTCTGCTAGCTGGCCCGAAATAATGTTCGAGAAAGTGCTTAAAGGATGAGGCTCCGAATCGCCCACTGATGTTTCAGTTACCTGGCTAATTTTTCTAGCTCGAAATAAATAAGCCTGAGCGGTGCCAGTCTGTGAGATGTGAATTTCGTTGCCATCGACTAAAATTAAGAGTGCGTTTAAGTGCCCGAGCCAATCTGTTTCGCCCTGTTCAGTAATAGCGTAGAGCTCTTCGTTTATGTTTTTGATAGTAGCCTCGAAGCTTTTAAGCGGATTAGAAGATTTAGCCAAGGTATTAAAGCGCTCAGACAGTACATTGGTAATAGTGGGGACTAAACGAGAAGAGGGGAACCAAGGGCGGGTTACTTCAACGGCGTAAAGCAAGTTGAGCTTTTTAGTAGGATTTGTTGGTTGTGAGCCGGTAAACAAAAAACGGTCAACCAGTTTTTGTGTACTGGCAACAATAGCAAAGCGAGGAATTAGCTTGCTTGAATCCATATTTCTGCCTTTCAGTATAGCAGGAGAGAGGGAAAAAGGCAGTTTTTTTCGGTGGACAATTGTTAATCTATTTTTAATGAAGATCTGCTACAATATTATTACCAATCGTCATATGTGAGTTATCAATTCTATTTGCGACGGGAGGTCAATATCTGATGGGGGAATCGACTCGGCTCGCCCTCTGAATGCGACCACCCACTTAGCTAACAGGATGTCACCACGACGATTGGTTTTTTGTATTAAAAAACGCCCGACTGAAAGCCGAAGCGTTGAGGTGTGTCGTTGTCAGACCCGAGCGAGCGCTTCTGAAAAGAGCTCGAGGGTGTTGGGGGGTGGGTCACAGACCTCCAGATGGCGGCCGATGTTGGGGTCAGCTTGCATCTGTCTCAACGATCTACCTGTTGGTCGACCGTCAATACAACTATGCATCTGACCATCCTTCTCTAGCCAGCCTTCACCTGTACGAGTGTGACGCGCGTATACTGTTTCGTTGCTCAAATCACGCTCCTTCCTTTTTTGCACGACAAAGACTAATTTATCAGAAAGGATTGTTAGTGTCAATAAAAAAAGAGAGGCAGCGTGCGGGTGCTACCTCTCGAGGATCGAGTGACTAAGTGTGCTGATCGGTATTATCGGACGAGTAGGTATCAGGACGACGATCAACACACCCTTCCCAATCTGTATATAACGAAAAAGGATATAAGTCAAGTTGATAACTTTTTTATTAAAACAAAGACCCGCCTGGCGGCGGGTCCGTTGGTTGTCGTAGTCTAGCTACAACATTTCGGCACCTCCTTGGTGCTTTTGGGTCGTCGAGCCGGCGCGCCTAGACGGCGGCCGGCACCGTGGCGCTGATGCTGAACAGGCGGGCCGCGATGGACATGGCTCCGCCCTGCTCGCGGCCCTGCTTATCGACTCTGACCACGTCAACGTTGACGCAGTTCGTGTCGATCAGCTTGACTGAGCCGAGGTGGTCGGCATCGTCGATGCGACCGATGATGACCTGCTTTCGGTCGAACGCCTCTTCCAGCCTTTCGGCCAGTCGGGCGCACGCCTCGGCGTTGATGGGGCTGGGGGCGCCGAGAACATCGGCGCCCTCACGCAATGCGTCCAAACAGGTGAGCATGATCTTGTTGCCTTTCTCAGGCAGGCCTTCTCAGGCCGTTTAGTTGTTCAAATGACAGATAGAAGCGGTAGCTACCCCGCGCTATCCGTCGTAAGGTTGGGCTATTCACCCTATCTCAGTTGGACCATTAGTTCGTGGTTCAACCGAGGTAGGATGGGAGATCCGGGCCGAGCCCGGACCTCCTGTATTACTCCTCTTCTTCGAAGGCGACATCAGCGCCCCAGCCGCGCGCTCGCCTTGCCGTCTCGGCCGCCTCCCACTCGGCGCGCCGCTCGACGCAGCGCTCTCGCGCCTGCCTCGCCGCTTCCCACAACGACTCAGCGCTGAGCCGGTCGAAGGGGAAGGCTTCGACTCCGCAGATTTCCTTCATCAGGTCGAGTTCGTCCTCGGTATCCAGCCTGACGCGCGGGCCGTAAGCCCACGAGGGAACGACGTAGACGTTTCCCTTGAACAGGACAGGATCAACTACTGTCGGAATACTCTTTCCGTCCCAGATGCCAGCGACCCGTCTGAAGAGCCCTTGAGCGTCAAGGTCGATGACCGCCTGGTCGGCGATCTGGACCTTAAACCCTACAACGGCTCTCTTGCATGGACCCGGAGAGTTGTACCCGGACCATCGAGGAAGCATCATCAGGTTAGCGATACCGATGGTCACCCGGATCGAACCGCGATAACGGAACTCCCACCAGGTCAAACCAATGAAATTGGCACCGTTGAACCGCAAGTTCAGCTCGTTGCCGATCTCGTCTACCTGGTAGGGGAGACTCCAGATCCCTTTGAAACTGGGGAACTCGGCGATCAGTTGCCTAGCGACTACCTCAGCCGCACGGGCAGCCATGATAAGCGCTATACTGAAACGTTCACTGTACAGTTTGTCGCTCATGGTGATTCCTCCAGGAATCGTAACCGGCCGAGGCCGGCCATCCCAACAGGGATGTGGTTGACTCCTCTCTGGTGAGAGGAAGATTGTGGAGCTTTTGCTCCTCTATCAGGTCTCATTGCCAATCCTCCTTTGATTTGTATTAAATGAAGGGGATAAGACCTGGCAGAGGGTCAAAAACAATCCTTAATTCTCGGCGCAAGTGTAGCACATTTTAGGGTTTTTGTCAAGGCTCAAAGCCAGCTTTGAAAATTAGATATAATGGATTAAAACTAACCAAATATTATGGCTCAAGAACCAGTGGTGTATGAATCCTTCTTAGATAAGGCAATTAAAAGTGTCAGATTAGTTTCGCATATTGTGTGGCTGATTATTGGAATTTTATCGTTGTTTGTTACTTGGCAGCTGTATCAGGCGTATAAGACGGGGGAGATGTCGAATTACATTCAGAATCTAATTCCGACCTCTCGGATTAATTTAACGGATGAGCAGAAGGCGCAGGTGCCAGCGGAGTATCAGCAACATTTGCCGAATTAGTAAGGATTGCATAGTTGCTTCTTGTCGGCCTCTAATAGTTGACAAATTGGCTCAATCTGCTATTTTGAAGGAGTCATAAGGGGGGTGTATGGTGTCGACGAAAGTGATTCTCAACTCACATGCTTTCGGACGCGGGTTCAATTCCCTGCCTGCCGGCAGGCAGGCCGCCACCTCCATCTATAGCGCCTTCGCAAAGGGGGCTCCAAACGAAACCAAGTTCCGATGTCGTTCCACCCGCGGCATCGGAATAGACTCGGGTTAAAAGCCTGAGCAACTGGATGCAGAACCGCTGCGTCTAGCGCCACGACAGGCTCCCCTCGTGGGGAGCCTGTTTTCTTTGGCAAAAGTAATCTTTCACCTATACTAGTATTGTGCTAAAAAAAGAAATGCCAATTAAAGTGGAAAAAGCTCGGATAGGCTGGTTTAAACGGCTCTATAATTGGACACTAAATTGGTCAAAAACTCCTCAAGCAGTGTGGGCGTTGCTGGCGCTATCTTTTGCAGAGAGCTCATGCTTTCCTATTCCGCCAGATGTTCTGTTAATTGCCATGACGGTTTCTAGGCCGAATCGTTGGTGGTTTTATACTTTGGTTACCACTTTTGGCTCATTAACCGGAGCAATTGCTGGTTATTACATAGGATACGGTCTGTATAAATCTGTTGGCCAACCATTAGTTGAGTTTTATAATTTACAAGATGCGGTAAATAGTATTGGCATTAAATATAATGAGAACGCTTTTTTGGCGGTTTTTGGAGCGGCCTTTACTCCTATTCCGTACAAGGTGATTACTATCTCGGCAGGATTATTTAAGGTTAATGTTTTAATAATGCTAGCCGCGTCGGCAGTTGGTCGTTTTGGTCGGTTCTTTATTGTCGCCGGATTACTCAGAATTTTTGGTAAGAAAGTAGCAGATTTTATTGAGCGCTACTTCAACATTTTATCTATCGTTTTGTTTATCTTAATTATCGCTGGTTTTTACGCGGTCAAATATTTGTTCTAATTATTTCTTAAAAAAGACCGCCGCCCCGAAGGGCGGCGGTGTGCAGCTGCTGCCTAGCGAACCAGGCAGTTTGCAGACCCGGGAAGGACCTGCGGGTTAAGGAGAGAGGTGAGGACTTTAACCTCAATAATCAGCGGTGCCGGGACGGAGGACAAGAGGAGCTGATTATTGTCATGCAGTCTGGGCTTTTATCTGCCGGTGAAACAGTGCCCTGTACTACACCCTCTGCGGTCATGACCCTCTCTCATGCTGGTGACGGGAATTGAACCCACGACTCACGGATTTTCGGTCCGCTGCTCTACCTGACTGAGCTACACCAGCGCGTGAGAACTTTTCGTTCGCACTTAAAACAAGCTACACTAGTGCTTGTGCTTTGTCAAGCGCTAAAATTTAGTGGCTGGCCTAAAGGGTCGGGAAAAAGGTAATAGTGCTGAAAAAATTAATTAAAGGATTAAGCAGTGTGAATAGAAATCCTCCGGTTCCGAAAAGCAAGATTAAGATAATAAAAATTCCTAGCTGTCCAGCGAAGACAGATTTATATTTAGGAAAGAAATAAGAGATAATATTTGACCCATCTAGTGGGGGAATAGGAATTAAATTAAATGCTGCTAGCCAGATATTCATTTGAGCGCCAAAGTACATAAAGACCTGAATAATTTGAATTTGATCTGAGCCACCACCGAAGCTGCCTAATAAATAAAAGAGGCCGTTGAAGACAAGGGCAGCTATTAAGTTTACAATGGGGCCGGCTAAAGCAATGAATAATTCGTAAACTCGTTTTTCTAAGCGTAAAGGATTATAGACAACCGGCCGGCCCCAACCAAACCCGAAGAACAGGAATAAAAGTCCGCCAATTGGGTCGACATGAGAGCGAGGGTCAAAGGTCAGTCGACCCATTAGTCTGGGAGTGTCATCACCAAGACGATTAGCCATGGCGGCGTGCGCCCATTCGTGAATAGTAATGGCAAGAACAAGTAACAAAAGAATTGCCACAGTCATGACTAGCCCAAAAGATTGAATCCATTCTATAATGGGTGAAGACATACTTTACAATTATTTATTAACCTGATAGTATCATACACTGTATGGCACATTGCACAGTATGTGGAACAACAACTAAGTTTGGCAACAAGCTTTCTCGTTCCTTACAAAGAACCAGACGCAAAATGAAACCTAATCTTCAAAAGGTTGGAGGATTGGTTTTGTGTACTCGTTGTTTGCGAACACTTCGAAAGAAAGTAAAGAGCGAAGCGACAAAAGTTGTTACTGCACAGAATAAAAAAGAGGAAACAAAAAAAGCCGCTTAAACCGTTTGGTCATTAGGTGGGTTTAAATGAATCCTCTTTTTTGTCGTCTGTTTTTTGAGCTTTAGCTTTTTCTATTTCGGCTAGTAGTTCTGTTTTATCGGGCTCTTTTAAGGGATCAACTTCGCGACCTTTGGCAGCAAATTCCTGTGTAAAGGCTTCATCTGAATAAACATCATTGATATTGTCTGGCTCAATTGGAATACGACCAACTTTGCCAGTGATTTTGCATTTAATAGGAAAAAAAGTCTTTCCCTTATCTCTTTTCTCTCTCATATCTCGGCGGCATTTATCACAACGGGTTGGTACATGTTCGAATCCTTGTTTAACATAAAAAGCCTGTTCTTTAGCACTAAACTTAAATGACTCTCCACACTCTTTGCAGATTAAATCTACATCTTTATAGTTTCTCTCTTGTTGATTCTCCCGATTGCTCATTAATTTCATGGTAGCAAAAAAGCTTGAAGATTCAGTTTTTAGTACAATAGAGACATGAATATCAATGATCTGATAACTCGTCTCAAACAGGCAAAGCAGG
>Ga0265594_1002093_pt1 | contig 14687 bp, 17 predicted proteins | sample saktaG_11_FD_190147 | JGI IMG/M metagenome (GOLD analysis project Ga0265594, IMG submission 190147) | Saline water microbial communities from Sakinaw Lake, British Columbia, Canada - sak_2011_5_24_80m | ecosystem: Environmental > Aquatic > Non-marine Saline and Alkaline > Saline ... | reverse complement strand
GGCTTGACGCGGGCAACCATCAGGGGGAGTTGAACTCCCATAACATCCACGACGATGATATGTCCCTGCATAAACGGCATGTCCGTTAGCTTCTCCTGCAGGTATGCTGGGAGGTCATCGCCAAACTCTATGGGCTGGAAGGGACTGAATTGTATCTCACCGGCCTTACTATAATCGACCTTCCCTACTTTGACTTCTTCATCAATGCTTGCGCCAGCATTGTGCCGTATTATCCCGTCAAGTCCTATAGTGCCCTGCCCGTCGTCCTCCATCTGTCCGGGCCAGGCTTTCACAGCGGCTTTCTTCGTCCCTTCTATGACAAGTATATCCCCTGGTGAAAGCTCCATCTTTCTGAATACTGTGGGGTCCAGTCGGGCAATCCCCCTACCCACCTCGTTTACTTTAGCTTCCTTGACCTTCAAAACTGCTTCTTTCATTTCAATCTCTCTTTATGACTCTTTTCTAATAATTGTTCTTTTATCAAAATAAACCAATATAAACCCCGACTAGAGCCTTGCCCTTACCTCGACGATAGGGTCTAGAGTTTATTGATTTTTAGACCACTAAGGCATTGGTTTTTGACGTCGGCGTCCTCTATCGGGTCGCACATGCTAACGGAAAGGTAGCATTGGTCGCGGTTCGGCTGGCCTAGGTCCTTGCAGAACAACGCACCATCTGCCGGGTCGCCGTCAACGCCGCCTGTTGGGATGACGGCGCCGAGATGGGCTAGGGTAGATATGATGTCCGTATATGTTACCCTGTTGAGCCAGCTGGGGCCGACTATAATGCCCGCCAGGATTATTCCAACTGACGAAGGCTGACGCAGCTTAGAGGCTATTACGTGCCCGGCCAATGCTGCGAACAGCAAAAAGCTCATCTGAGATTCCACTGAACTTAGGAATCCGACATTTTTCCCGATTTGAATGGCCTCCCTTGTTCTAAACTGTAAATTCAACGTATTTATAAGTGTTAGATTTTCATAATTTACGGTTGGTTCCATGAATGTCCTGGAGCAGATGAGGGCTAAAGACCTTATGGTCGGCATTATTTTTGTTACGCCAGAATCAACGGTTCTGGATACTATAGACGCGATGCTAGAAAAAAAATCTAACGGAATTCTAGTGGTTGACAATGGAAAACTCAAGGGTATTGTATCAGACTTTGATTTCATAAAATGGTTGAAAGAAGGTAAAATCAGGTCTGTTCACAATAAAATATCAGATATAATGACTGACGAGGTTATCTATGCACACCCCGAAGACAAGTTTAAGCACGTCATTGATCTGATGTTTGAAAGGAACACCCGATTCATCCCGATAGTATTGGATAACAAGCCATTGGGGGTGATAACAAGAACAGAGATCGGAAAGATGTTCGCCAAACACTCCGGGCACAAGTACAAGGCACGCGACCTTATGACATACCGTTATTCAACATTTTCACTATACGACTCACTAGGCACTTTCTTTAAAAAAATAAATGAATACGGGGACAAATACTCGATTATCATCTGGGAAGAGAATGTTGTCGGAGTCGTAACCCCCACCAACATACTCAAACACCTTCGACAAAAAAAAACTATTAACAGAAAGACGACCGTTAAGGAATTAATGACTAGCAACCCTTACACGACTAAACCCGGGGAAAGATGCGATAAGATAGCGAACATCATGGTGAACCGAAATTATTCCGGCGTTCCGATAGTGGATGAACGTCTTGAAGGAATAATACGATACAGTTGCTTCCTGCAATTTATGGAAAGCTAAGGATGCCTTTAGCTCTAAGTAATAACCTCTTTTATCATGCCGAAGGCGTGACTTGAACACGCGACTTCCAGATAACTCAGCTGAACCTTTTTCTTTCTTGTAAGAAAGAAAAACGTTCACGAAAAAGAAAGAACTTTCTTTCCCGTGTTATTTTTCTGGAGCAACTCCCTTTGAGGGGAACGCCTTTCCAAAGAAATTGTTTTCTTTGGGGGTGAAGCACCTTTCTTTTTTGAAAAGAAAGGGGCTCTGCTTATGAGTCTGGCGCTCTAGCCTACTGAGCTACTTCGGCGGATATCATATTGTGGTTGTGTTATTTTTAGTGGTTTGTTGTTTTTATATTGTTTTGATTTTTATTTTTTGTTTTCCGTGATTGTTTGTTGCGAGCGTGATATGGTTATGGTTTCGGTTTCGTATTTTTTGGAAGGGTTTGCGTTTCACACTTCTGTGGCGTGGATTATTTTGGGTTTTAGTGTTGTTTACGCTGAGGTTTTCGGCGCGCACCCTCGGTTTAAATGGTTTACTTTAGGTGGTCTTTTAGGTTGTGTTATTCCTGATGTATTAACTCATGTTTTTCGGTTTCACTGGGAGTTTGCTCATGCTTGGGGTTTGTTTCTCGCGGTTTTAGTCGCTTTCGTTTTGTACGAGTCCTACCAGTTCTTTTATACCTCTTATAAGTGGAGTTACAGCCGGTTTCTAAGATTGTGTTTACTGTCGCACCAGAACCTTAAGTTTTGGTTGAAATTGGGAGTCTTGTTTTTCTGGATGGTGCACTTAGTATTGGATAAGGGTTTGCCGTTGAGTTCTGCCTGTATTCTTTGATTCTACTATTCGAGCTTCATTTGAAGTAGCACTATTATTGTGATTATTAGGCCGTATCCGATCAAGATTGTTTCCGTGCTTGCGAATTTTCTGGCGTATCCCAAACCCCCAAGTATTAAGGCGATTATCCCGCTTGAAAGGAGTACTAGCTCTATCAAGGCTCTTGTGAATCCCTTTTTGACTTCGTAGGCTGAGTGTATTGCATCCTCCTTTAGTTCCTCTGCTTTGGATTCAGCTTTTTCTTTTATGTCGTCTACTTTTTTCTCGAACTTGTATCTTTGGTCCAAGTAGTTTGATACGATGGACGTGCTGGTGTCTACAGCGTCTAGCACCTTGTTTAGACTTGACTTCTCTTTTTTCGTTTTTTTCGTCATTTTTTCTTTTTAACAAGGGATGCGAGAATTGCTCCTACCAGTATGCCTGCAACCGAGGCTGCTACTGCAGCGTGCTCTGGCTTTTCTTTTACGATTTTTCTGACATTCTTCTCTGCCTTGTCTAATTCGGTCTTGATTTTCTTCTTGTATTTTTCCGATTCCTTAGACCAGTCTTTCCCGGATTCCGCCACAATCTGTTTGTAGTGTTGTTCCAGTTTCTTCCTGGCGGAAGCCATCTCCGACCTTATCTTCTTCTCGTATTTCGCCGAGTCCTTTGAAACAGTCTTTTTGGTCTTAGCTACCTGTTTTTTCGCCTTCGATACGATCTTTTTCTTAGTCATGGAAACTTTTTTGGAAGCTTCGGCAATACTCTTCGATGATTTAGTTGCTTTTCTCACGGAAGTTTTTACGGTTTTCTTTTTCGGATTTGTTTTCTTCTTTTTCGCGGCCACGTTACTTATTCACCTCTAAGAATAATTGACGTCTTGCTTTAAAAATTCTCTATGAAATTTTTCAGGATTTTAAGACCCTGTTCCCCGCTCTTTTCAGGGTGGAATTGTGTTGCACTGATTTTTCTGGATGAAATTATTGATGGAAAAGTTTTTCGGCCGTAAGTAGTCTCACCCGCAACAATCTTATTCTCCGTTGGTTGAGGGTAGTATGAGTGGACGAAGTAGAAAAAGCTTTCATCATTAATCCCTTCTAAAAGCGGTGTCTCACCAACTTTTTTCACGGTATTCCAGCCCATGTGCGGGACTTTCTCTTCGTCTGGGAATCTCTTGCAAGTGCCTTTGAAGAGTCCGAGACCTTGTGCTCCAGAAGACTCCTCACTTTTGTCAAGTACGAGTTGGATGCCAAGGCACACTCCCAAAAAAGGCTTCCCAGAAGATATGTTCTCTTTAAGCGGGTTGATGAAATCCTTCAGGTTTTCAATGGCGTCCCCAAAAGCCCCGACTCCCGGTAATACGATGTGGCTTGCATCTGTTAACTGTTTCTCCGAGGATGCTAGCACGGTCTCAACATTAATTGTCTTAAAGGCGTTTTCAATGCTTCGAATATTCCCTGCACCATAATCGATTATTGCAACAGTCACTTTACTTAACAGTCTTGATAATTGAGGATAAAACACTCCTGTCTTCCTCTGCGATATTCCCCGTAACTATCACGTCTGCTCCAGCATCGACTTTTTGTTTTGCAGTTTGTGGATTGCAAATACCTCCACCTACAATCAACGGCACACTAATGGATTTCTTAACTGAGGTAATCATTGCGTCAGAAACCGGTTTTTCAGCCCCGGAACCCGCTTCCAGGTAAACACAGTGCATGCCGAGATACTGGGCAGTCAAAGCATATGATACGGCTTTCTGGCTGTCTGACTCGGAAATCCGATCAACCTTGCCAACCACTTCCACAGCCGTGGGAGAAGAACTTGTACTGATTACGATGTAGCCCATTGGAATAGTCTTCAAACCAATCTGAGGAATGTGTGGAGCGGCCTTAACTTGCTCTCCAATGATGAATTGAGGGTCCCTTGAGTTTAGAAGGCTCATGAAGAATAGGTAGTCTGCGTGTTTTGAAACTCCCTTGGCTGAAGACGGAAAAAGTATGATTGGGATTGAAACACCCTCTTTCAAGATTCTGCAGGTTTCATCCACAGCGACACCATCCACAGTGGACCCTCCCACCATGATCGCGTCGGAACCGTATTTTTCGGCAAACACGGCGCTCTCTAAGGCTTCCTCGGGTTTCTGTTTCTCAGGATCAATCAAGGTGAAATGGAGTTTCCCCCTTTCCTCAACCCAACTCTGGATTACGTTTTCCATTTTAGATTACGCCCGTTTTTTCCGCGACTTCTCGCGCTCTTTCCTCGCTTAATCCTTTCCGCAGTATTGTGTATCTGTCTCGCAGCGAGTGGGCTGTCGTCAAAGCTTGAATTACGTCCTCCTCAGTAATATTTAATCCCGCAGCATCTACTGGGGCATTCACTTTCTTCAGGGAGTCTTTCACTTTCATCCAGTCTGCGTCGTGCAGGTAAGCCATGATTATGGTTCCGACACCGCATTGTTCTCCGTGAAGGGCTGGCTGCTCGCAGATAAGATCTAGCGCGTGGCTGAAGGCGTGTTCCGAGCCGGAACACGGTCTGGATGAGCCTGCAATCCCGATTGCAACCCCCGAAGAGATTAAGGCTTCGACCACCATGCTAATGTCGTTTAACGCCTTGTCGGCGTTGTCCATGATGATGTTCGCTGAAAGCTCGGAGAGTGCGGCGGCGTAGTCTCCATAGTATTCGCCTTTCTCCTCTTTTGCAAGCTTCCAGTCTAAAACTGCAGTATAGTTTGAGATGGCGTCGGCGCACCCTGATGAGAGAAGTCTTTGAGGGGCTTTAGCGATGATTGTTGTGTCAGCGATTACTGCTATTGGCGATTGGGTTTTCATGGAAACAGGTTTGCCTTTTTTGATTGATGCTTGAGGCGAGACTATGCCGTCGTGGGAGGCAGATGTTGGAATGCTTATGAATGGGACTTGAAGTTTCTTTGAGGCGATTTTAACCGCGTCTATGATTGATCCTCCGCCCACCGCCAGTAAGAAATTTGCGCTACCACCCTTTGATATTATCTCATCGGGATCTGAGGATTCGATGATGTCTGAATTAAGTTGGTTTGCAACATCTTCCCCCGCGATCTTACGAGTGTTTTCGTCGCAAACAACATACGAGATTCCCTTTAAAGGCATCCAGAATACTATTTCACTGACTTTTCTTATGGCACCTTGCCCAACCAAAACCGTTCTCGGCAATTCAATGTTTTTCATATGTTAGATATTATTCTGTCAATTAACTTCGAGTCCTTGCCTAAATACTTCTTGGAAATATATGAATAGGTTATGAAGTGGTAGTGGTGAACCATAAAAAAAGCCCCGATTAAAACTCCCTGGAGGAATTCCCTCTCACCAACGAAAAAACAGGCCCCGATTACTGCGAGCAGGGTTATCGCGGCCGCAATTATTGTTCCGTTTCCGAATCCGAAGATGTGCCATGATGTTCGAACAAGGGGATTGTATTCTGCGTCAGACCAGTTTTTAGTGTGATTTCGAAGGATTCCTACATTGTGGAATGTGTAGAGTATGTCCATTACTGAGAGGACTACTGTTATTGTTAGAAAATATGTAAACTGCATGCTATTTTCCGTAAATATTATTAAGTACGAATTCCGCGTCTGCTGGTTTCATACCGTATCCGTCTGCAAGATTTGATATGTGACTTACATACAATTCATATTCCTTTTGACCGAAGTCTTTTCCAAGCTCTTTTTCCTCAGCATTAAATCCAAAGTCGGCTACGAGGGTGTTCCAAACTCTGTGGCTTATGGCAGCGTATTTATACGGATTTTGGAATGCCAGTATTTCAGTGGCCAAGATTATTCCAACACCCTTAATCCTCATTAGACTTCGAAGTTTAGTCGCCAAATCCTTGGCTGAAAACGCCTTGCGGGTTAGGCTTCGAACATCCAAGACTTTCGAGTCCTCGAGCGCGTCCACCCCCCGGTAACTTCGTATCTCGTTTAATTCAGCTACGTTGAATTCTTTTGCATTGATTAGTTTTTCAATCAAGCGTTCCCTACTTACCAGTTTGGGGTTGAGTTTGTTCACATACAATAATCTGTAAAGGTTCATTCACATCACCGTATTATCTAAGTCATTTAGTATTTAAATCCTTTTTGTAGACTAGAGTCCTGTAAGGGAAGGGTATTTCAATGCCTTCCTTGTCAAACCGCTTTTTAATGGCCTCAGTCAAATCGAATTTTATCTTGATTGCAGTAGTCTGGTCGGGAGCCCAGTAATACAAGCGCATGGTCTGGGCGAAGTCTGTAAGCTCTATCAAGCTTACTTTGAGCACTTCGTTAAATGGTAGGAATTCAGTTCGTATTCGAACGTCTTTAAGAATCTTAGGGTGTTTTTCAGCCTCCTCCAACATTATCGCACGTGACTTGTCGATGTCGGAGTCGTAGCTTATGCCGATTTCCAGCGTACCGAGTATTCTGGGGTCGCGGTGAGAGTAGTTTATTATGTATTCTTCCCCTATTTTCGAGTTGGGTATTATAACGCGTTTTTCCTGCCAAGTACGGATTACAGTGTGCCTGAGTGTAATATCCTCTATTGTTCCATACTCGTCTTTAATAGAAACCTTATCCCCTACTTTAAATGGCTCGAAAAGGGCTATGAAGACGCCTGCAATAACGTTTGAAAAAGTTTGTTGGGCTGCGAAACCGACTATAATCGCAATCACTCCCGCCGAAGCAAGAAGGGAAACCCCAAGTGTCGAGAAGCCTGGGACCATACTACCCGCAACAGCCAATCCGAGTAAATAGATTATGAAAACAACCAGTCTCCGTAAAACCATGAACTGGGTTTCATCAATCATACGGCTTTTAGAGATACCATTAAAAGTTTTTGTGAAAATTCTACCCGCAATCCTAGCAATTACGATAGTAGCGACCAGTATAAATGAAATCTGGGCTAAAAGCACCAGGACCCCATTTCCAAATCCAAGCAGCCCATCCAACCTTGAAACCATGAATAGGAATGAGAATTATAGATTTAAAAAACCAAGTTTAATGTTTAATATGAATGAGTTTAAGGTTGCTGTTTTTGTGGTGATGGTCTTTCTGGCAGCTTCCTCCTACTTTGTGTTGACTAATTCCAATTCAAGTGATGAAATTAATATTCGAGAGGGTTTGAATGAAACTGAGGAATTCAAATTCAAAATCCTCCGTAAAAGAATGGTAGAAGATATGTCAAAGAATGGAATTAATAACTCGCGGGTTTTAGACGTGATGCTGGCGGTACCACGGCAGGATTTCCTCCCGAAAAATATCGTCGACCGTTCCTACAATAACATTCCACTCCCATTAGGTTTCAACCGAACCACTCCCCCACCTTATCAGATAGCATTAATCTTGGAATCAATCTCAGGCCATGAGGTGGGGAGAGTGCTTGAAGTGGGGACGGGATGTGGTTACCAGACAGCCTTACTCTCTAATCTTGCTCGAGAAGTCATCTCTGTTGAGGAAAACTCAATCCTACTCGAAAGTGCTAGGGAATCAATAGCGAAATACGGTTCAGCTAATGTTCAATTAATCCACGGTGATCCACTGAGGGGTTGGATGGAAAAAGCCCCCTACGATACGATTATCGTAAATCACGCCGTCCTTAAGGTTCCAGGACACATAAGCGAACAGCTTTCCCCCAACGGGATTATGGTGTTGCCCGTACAAGATGATGGATTCCAGGTCTTAACCCTTTACCGGCGTGTCAACGGGTCCTACGAGGTGAATATTATTGGTAAAGTCGATTTCGACAAAATCTAAATTGAATTTTAACTTTAAGTTCCCATTTTTAATTGATGGAGAAAACTCAAAGACCTATCCCAAGAGACTCCTCATACGTAAGGTCAGGTAAATTATGGCTTCCGCCCGACGCAATAATTATTCCATCAAAACCCCGCGAAACTGACGACTTGTCGTGTCTCGAGCGGAAATTTGCGGGAGGCGAAGACTACACTAACAGACTGTTACAGGCTGGTGAAGTACAATTTGAACCGCCTTCCTACGAAGAGTCTGATAGGGTCGAGAGGGAGCTTGTCAAATACCGTTCCCAGCCCAGGCCGCCAATTATTGTTCCATTCGAATTGTACGAACGACTAATAGACGAGGAATACATTTGTCCCCGCGTGGCCAAGGCCGTTGAAGCGGTCGGAAAGCTCGGGTTCACTGAAACAGTATTAGATCCGAGTATAAGATACATCAGGAAAACCCATGATGTAGACGGTTCGCCGAATGAGGATGTTGGTTGCATCATATTATTCCATTTTCCCGTTGATGAGGGAGGGCGGATTATCTCAAACCCTTTATTGGATGGTGAAGACCAGTCTGTTTGCGCGGTTGCAGTGGATTTTGACGTTTCAGGGGAGATACAGTCCGTGAAAAAATACGACATCTCCGAAGGCGATAAATTCGATTCACCGTTCAACGCATACCTTGCGATTGTTCCGCCTCAACGAGCGGATGAATTAGACTACTATTATAGAATACAAGTGCTTTCTCCCTGGCGTGAATACGACGGAAGCGACGACAAATTACAGCGCCGGATGGTTTCCAAGGCAGAATACATCCAGGCTGTTAGCAAGTACGATGGCATCTCCTCAAGAACTGACGGATTAGAGGTGGGGTTGTTCAAGCTCACAGAACCGACTTTGCCCCAGCGGTTTGCGGTGGTGCGGGACAGTAAGCACGTTGTTTGGGGTATTTACAACGTTTCAGAGGAGCCTTGCCCTCAGACAGTTATTGGGGGGGTTCCAGTAGGTGTCTTTGTGGATCCGAGGATTACAGGCCTTCCTCTTAGTACGAGAATAGGGGACGTAGAAAAACAGATAGCCGTCGAGGGACGTTTTTGGCGGGGAACCCTCGGTAAGCTCGGTCATTTTGAACGGCTGTCGATGATCGATACCGCAGTCACAGAACTCGCACAAGCGGTCGGATCTCTCCGTGATGAACCTGAGGCTGAGCAGGAGGCTGATATCACCCGGTTCGTGAAAAGCTACGCCTCGACAATACCCTATCTTGTCGGACTTAAAGCCGAAATCGATGAAATGCCGGCGGATAACGGAGATTTTCCGAATGAGCTTAAGGAAGCCTCCTACTCGCAGCTTTTCGGGGCAGTAGTCGGCATGCAGCGTAGGAGGAGGATTTTAGATCCGAATTACTGTCTCAAGAATTTGGATAACTTTAGGAAAATAACTGGGGAATTGGCTGAAGAAGACGGAGTCTCGGAAGTGGAGGAACTTACAAGGCTTTTCGGAAGCGGTAAAGAAGTAATAACCACCTTAAGGGATACAGACATGATTATGGGTAGGCTAGACACACTCGAAAACCGAATGACTCGCCAGCACAGGGATATGGAGTCAAGGATAAAAAGCCATATGGACCTTGTCGTGGACATGGCCGAGGTTGGGATTAAGGCTTCGATGAGAAACGACATTAACCGGCTTTCCGAGGGCGCGGAGTCTTTGACCGGCAGACAGCAGGAGCAGTTTTCAAGGCAGCTTGCTGAAGGCATTTCCTCCTTGAAAGAGCTTTGGCCTGAGCAGGCTCAACTTATCGCGGGAACGCTTGCAAAGGCTTCGGAAGAGCCTGTCGCGAACGCGAAACTCAAGCTGACGATTCCGATAATCCCGTTCATCCTGCAGGCTCAGGTAGAGGGTAAGATCCCGGGAGCGGATGCGGCCATAACCGGAATCCGCAAGACCTTCAAAACAATGATGGATAAGATGCGCGGCGTAAAGCCAGAGGAAATGGAGCTTAAACAGGCTTACGAGTAAAAGTTATCTTAATTTATTAATTATCTCATCTGCCATCTCTTTCGTTCCTACAGCGGTTGGATCATCCCTGTCCGGTTTTAAGTCGTAGGTTACGGCTTTACCCTCTTTTATGACTGCTGCCACGGCATTTTCCAGCGTGTTTGCGGCATCCTTCTCATCCAAGTGCCGTAGCATAAGCATTCCAGAGAGTATCTCGGCGGTTGGATTTACCTTGTTCAAGCCCTTGTATTGTGGGGCGCTACCGTGGGTTGGCTCGAATACTGCATAATCTTTGCCGATGTTTGCGCCGGGAGCCACTCCAAGACCCCCTACGAGTCCTGCGCACAGGTCGGAGACTATGTCTCCGTAAAGGTTGGGCAGCACCATCACGTCATAGAGTTCGGGTTTTTGGACGAGCTGCATGCACATGTTGTCGACGAGCTTGTGCTCGTACTCTATTTCAGGGTATTTTTTCGAGACGTCTTCCGCGACTTTCATGAATAATCCGTCAGAATGCTTCATAATATTTGCCTTAGTGACTGAAGTTACTTTATTTCGGTCGTTTACTTTAGCGTATTCAAAAGCGTATTCAACGATGCGTCTCGTACCGGAAACCGAGATGGGTTTGATACTAACCCCTGAATCCGGCTTGATTTTCACATCACCCTTAACTTCAATGTACCTGATAAGTTCTTTAGTCACCGGTTTACCTTCCGCGAATTCAATGCCCGCGTAAAGGTCTTCAGTGTTCTCACGAACCACGACCAAGTCTGTTTTAGGATACTTCGACTTCACACCCTCGTAAAACTTGCAAGGGCGAACACAAGCATACAAATCGAGCTGTTTTCTAAGGGAGACGTTAACGCTCCTAAAACCCGTTCCGACTGGAGTCGTAATCGGGCCTTTCAATGCGACCTTATTCTTTTTAATGGAATCAAGTACTTGATCGGGTAAGGGTGTCTCATATTTTTCCATTACCTCTGCACCCGCCTCGACGATTTCCCACTCAATTGATACTCCCGTAGCCTCTATACATCGGCGTGCAGCATCAATGATTTCAGGTCCAATACCGTCTCCGGGGATGAGAGTTACTTTATGCATGCCAATTATTTTAGATTAGGGAAATATAAAGTTGAAAACACAAAAAAATAGGTGGTAGAAAAAAACATGGTTTCTAAAGGCCCCCTCGCGCGTCAGGCGGAATACGGTTTGACGCTCGTAGACGTGGGGGGGACGAAACAGCTCGTTATGGTCGTCGGAGTCGACAGGGAAGGCAATCTCATGACTGATACGGTGCTTGCCAAACGGGAAGTATCAACACCAGTAAAAAACCTTCCTGAAGGAGACCCAGAAGTCTACTTTAAGGTAACCGCTGCCACAATCACCGAAGTTCAAGATGAGGTGACATCACAGTTGGGGGTTAAAACCCTCCCACTCGTCTACATGGGAAGCCCCGGCCGATTGGTAGGCGGGAAGATAGCTCCCGGAAGCGCTGGAAACCTTGGTTCCACCTTTGATGGTTTAAACCCCTCAAAAGAGCTTTCACGGGAGCTCGGACAAGATACTCATGTAGTCAATGACGCTATCGCGCAGATGGGCTCTGGCGTCTCAGAATTTTTGCAGTTCCCGTATATTGCGGAAAAATTGCGCGGGCAGAAAGTGTGTTACATCGGTCCTGGAACGGGTTTAGGTGGTGGATTCGGACGGGTTAGTGACGAGTTAACCCTTGCTTATTACACTGACGGACACATATACGACATACAGCTTGAAGGGGCTACTTTTGGACTCGACGATGATGCGATGTTGTCTCTCGCCATACCTGCTGTTGATGGTTATGTTAAAATTCAAAGCCGGTTTGCCGAAGACGTGCTCTCCGGCCGGGCTGTAGGCCAGATTGCCCGAACCATTGACAGGCACTTGATCGAGCAGGGTAAAGGTCCTTTGTTCATCACTTTAGTTGAAGGATACGAAGATATGTCTGAGCAGGAAGTTCGGAAAGCCCTCGAACACGACAATAATGAGTCGCCTGTGGATGCCAAGCTTATTGGAGTGGAATTATTTGAGAGGGAGGATGGATTGGATGACCGGCATTATAAAGCGATTCCAGCAGCCGTCTTTCTCAAGGAATTCGAAGGTGAGGTGCTTGCAAGTCTTATTGAGTGCGTGCATGAGGGGCGGATAGAAAAAGCCACTGAAGGCGCACAATGGACCCCTCAAGACAGAGACCTTGTAAAAGGCACTACTCATTTCTTCATCGGGGGGTCTGTAGGAACTAAGGGGGAGTTTGGAAAGGGTGTTAGGGAGCATGCAATAAGTCTTCTAACAGACCGTTACTCGGAGATGGAATTCAATTTATGGGTTATTAAGGGTAGTGAGGAGGCGGGGGCGTTGGGTGCTGCCGCCTTCCACAAGAAGGAAGATATTTTAAGTGCGATAAAACAGCTGGCTGAGTGATGGTTTCTGTAGACTGCTCGGGATGCGAGGGATTATGCTGTAGAAACCACGTCATATTCCTGTGTCCCTCTGATTTGAAGGATTTTGAGAAATTAGGGTTAAATCCTGTAGACTACCTGTTTTTAGGGCCGGTTGATGAGCTGACTTCAAGGTTTTCAGACGTTCTCATCGACGGAAAATACTTTTACCTCACTCTAAAGCGCAGGAAAAACGGCTACTGCGTATTCGCAAGGAAAGAAAACAAAAATATTGAATGCATTATTTATGATGACCGGCCGCTTACTTGCAGACTCTATCCCCTAAAGCTTACGAGCAAGAAAAGAATTGCTAAAAGAGGTGGCATTGTCTGCCCGTTAACTGTCGATAAAAATCAGTCGAAAGAAAAAGTAACGTACTTAAATGATAGGATTCAAAGGGAAATTAAAACCTATGGAGAAAAAGCCTTTGAATGGAATAAAAACGGGGGAGGAAGCCTCAAGGAATTAATAAACTACCTATTAAAATAGCAGTAAAACCCTGTATATGACATAAGGGATTAGATTGCCAAAAAGAAGATTTGGAAAGCCTGCTTGGCAAGGTCAGCCGACTCCCAGACCAGATCAAGAGGCGTTAAGGAAAGCGGACGAATTGATTGGTAAATATTCTTCAGCCGTAGAATTCATTCGCGGAGAGCCAATTATGATTACCGCAGGTAAAGAAATGCATTACCCCCTAGCTTGCAGGTTATCCGAAAAAATTGCTTCAAACGATTTGTTAAACGACAGACAAGCTCTTATACTCGGGTTCCCGGAACTTGTCTCCATAATTAATGGCGGCGACTTCGAAAGAAAGATGGCTCTTGGAAAATGCCACCTTCTTGTCACAGACTTCAGTGCGAAAGTCCAAGGATACGGTCAGGAAGACGTACTTCACGCAGTCCGTGGGATGAAAGGTTTCAGGGAAGGATCATTCGATAAAAGTATGGACGGAATGAACCGCCATTATTTATTTACGGAAAGGGATTTCAGGCATGACCTGTTTCTCCCTTACCTATACAATGACGAGGCTACTCCGCTCGACGGGCCGGCGATGACAGGGCTACCCTACCCTTTTATAAACTACATGCACTTCGGGCACATCGTGGAAGGCAGATTCAAATTGTATCACCCTCAAAGACTCACACGCGGAGAAAAACTCAGCGACAATTAAAAAAAAATATACTCAAAATTAGTTTAATACTCCCTATCATTTTTCACGTAGTTTAGAAGACCTCCCGCAACCAAGATTTTAATCTGCCGTCCAGTGAGGTCATGTGTGAGGTCGATTTTCTTGTCGCCAATAATAGCTGTTAAAACCGTACTCTCTGAAAGCTTCTCTTTTACATCATCAATAGTAATCTCGTCTTCCTGCTCGATTTTATCGAAGTCTCCTTCATTGGTAAAAGTTAAGGGGAGGATTCCAAAATTTATTAGGTTTGCTTTATGTATTCGTGCAAAGCTTTTAGCCAAAACCGCTTTAACCCCTAAATACATCGGCGCGAGAGCTGCGTGCTCGCGGCTTGAACCCTGACCGTAGTTTACTCCACCAACAATTACGCCGCCACCCGCATCCTTCGCCCGTGATGCGAAGGTTGGATCTGCTTGAGAGTAAACAAACTCGCTAATCTTCGGGATATTCGAGCGAAGGGGCAATATTTTCGCTCCAGCGGGCATAATATCGTCGGTCGTTACGTTGTCGCCGACCTTAAGGAGTATTATGCCGTTTAGGTCATGGGGCAGTGGCTTATTCTCCGGGAGAGGCTTGATGTTAGGCCCGCGGATGACTGAAACTTTACCCGTATTCTTTGCTGGCGGGATTATCATTGAGTCGTCTATTGTGAATTTTTCCGAAACCTTTATTTTCAGGGGTTTGCCAAGCTCCCGCGGGTCCGAGATTTTCCCT
>Ga0265594_1002092_pt1 | contig 14693 bp, 13 predicted proteins | sample saktaG_11_FD_190147 | JGI IMG/M metagenome (GOLD analysis project Ga0265594, IMG submission 190147) | Saline water microbial communities from Sakinaw Lake, British Columbia, Canada - sak_2011_5_24_80m | ecosystem: Environmental > Aquatic > Non-marine Saline and Alkaline > Saline ... | reverse complement strand
TTATTGACGACAAAACCGCGGTGGTGATTAGCTCTGATTTGTCCCATTACCCCGAGCATAAAGCCGCCAATGATTTAGACCGAGAAACCATTAAGGCGATTTTAACGGGCGACCCAGCGGCGTTTCAGTTGAGGGCGGCAAGCTTGCCAAATTTAAAGCAAAGCAGCGAGGTGGTTACTTTGGCTTGCGCTGAATCGGCTATAATGGCTGGGATGGTTTTGGCTCAAAAACTGGCCTTGAAACCGCGGTTATTAAAATACGCTAACAGCGGCGATTATTTTTCCGAAACCAGAGACAGAGCTGTTGGCTATGCCGCTATCGCTTTTTTTAGAGCAGAAGGAAGGAGCGAACCTCCTCCTTCGGAAGGACGGAGTTCATTCCTTTCGCAGAATGAGCAAAGAGCTGCTTTGCAGATTGCCAGAAAAATTTTGGCCGGGGCTTTTGATGAAAAAGATTATCATCTGCCGAGCGATTTGCCGAAAATTTTTCAAGAAAAAAGAGGCGTCTTTGTAACTTTGAAAAAGCAAGGCGGGTTAAGGGGCTGTATCGGGAATTTTACGCCCGATATTGGTTTGGCTCAAAATATTCAAGAGATGGCCGAAGCGGCGGCTTTTAGCGACCCGCGTTTTACGCCTTTGACCGAGAACGAATTAAAAGATATTGAAATTGAAATTTCAGTTTTGTCGCCAATGCGAAAGATTGCCAACCCCGGCATAATAGAGGTTGGCAAACACGGCGTTTACGTGAAAAAGGGCTCAAGAAGCGGCGTTTATCTGCCTCAAGTGGCAACAGAGATGGGCTGGAGCAAAGAACAATTTTTAAACAGCTTGTGCGAGGAAAAAGCCGGGTTGCCTAAAGATTGCTGGAAAGACGGCGCCGCCAACCTTTATATTTTTACCGCCCAGGTATTTGGTGAGCAGAGGCAGATTATGTTATTTTGTTGATTTTTTAGAAGTAGGAGTGTAGATTAAAAGCGGTTTGACTATTATTAAAAAAAGAAAGGAGGTGTTTACGCGTGGGCTTCATATTGGTTGACGGCATTAATGTTCTTTATACAAGGGGCCGTAATGGCGATAGCATCAGGGGCGCTTTGCGCTCCTTGGGTGAAGACATTTTGAGCAGCTCTAATTTTTTGGGCTGCGGTGTTAAAATTTTTTGCGATTGCCCTGATAAAAATGCTTCGCAAAAAATTTTTGGAAATGGTAAAGGAACTTTTACCATAGTATTCTGCCCCAAGCATAAAGGAGGGGCGGATAAGTTTATTCTTGATGAGGCTATCAAAATCTACAACAATGGAGACACTAAAGATATTGTTGTGGTGACCAGCGACAAAGAATTGAGGATTAGAATCCTTTTTGCTTTGCCGCCGATTGGAGATTTGTCCTTTCTCCAATTTTTTACGGCGGAGGAGCTAATGGAAAAACTAAAAGAGCGGTGATTAATAAAACAAAGCCGTCTCTTTTATTTTGCGCTAAAAAAGCGTATAATGAGCTATTTCAATAAACGCGTATGGCGCTCAAAAATTCACAGGATTACATTCGCATAAAAGGGGCCCGAGTGCACAATCTTAAGGGCATTGATTTGGACATCCCCAAAAACAAGCTGGTGGTTATCACGGGTGTTTCGGGCTCGGGCAAGTCCTCGTTGGCTTTTGACACCTTATACGCTGAAGGCCAGCGGCGATACGTGGAAAGCTTGTCGGCTTACGCTCGGCAGTTTTTGGGCGTAATGCAAAAGCCGGATGTGGACAAAATTGAAGGTATTTCTCCGGCTATTTCTATTGATCAGCGAAAGTCCAGCCATAACCCCCGTTCAACCGTGGGCACAATGACCGAAATTTATGATTATTTGCGGGTGCTTTTCGCTAAAGTCGGCCAGCCGCACTGTCCGCAATGCGGCAGGGTGGTGGCTCGCCAAACAGTTGACCAGATCATAAAGCAAATCTTGCGCCTGCCCAACGGCGTTGAGTTTTTGGTTTTGGGGCCGGCGATTCAAGGCAAAAAAGGCGAGCATCGGGTCGTGCTTGAAGAAATTCAGAAAGCCGGGTTTGTAAGAGTTCGCGTTGACGGGGTGGTGCAAGCCGTTGATGAGGCCGCGAACAGAGGGCTGGATAAAAAGAAAAAGCATACCCTTGAGGTTGTAGTTGACCGATTAGTAAAAAATGGCGATTTAGAAAGAAGCCGTTTGGCTGACTCGGTGGAAATAGCTTTGAAGCTGGGAAAGGGCAAGGTAATAATTGGTTTACCGCTTAAGGCGCGAAACGCAAAACTGAAGCAGGAAGATTTAGTTTTTAGCGAGCATTTTGCTTGCGAGCATTGCGGTATTTCTATGCCGGAAATTGAGCCCCGGTTGTTTTCTTTTAATTCTCCGTTTGGGGCCTGCGCTTTATGCCAGGGCTTGGGCAGAAAACTTGAGGTAGTTCCTGACTTAGTGATTCCCAACCAAAATTTATCTATTGCGGAGGGGGCTGTTTTCCCTTGGGCTCGCGCGTCGCATAAGTTAGGGCGGCAGGGCTATTTTTGGCAACAATTACAGGAGTTGGCCGAACAACATAATTTTTCTTTGCATTCTCCGGTGAAAGATTTGCCGATGGAAATTAAAAATATCATTTTACACGGTAACGAAGAATTTAACGGGGTTATCCCGAGCTTGGAAAGGCGCTATTGGGAAACCGATTCGGAGGCCACCAGAGATGAAATCCGTCAGTATATGCGCGAGCGCCTTTGCGATGAATGTTCTGGCCAGCGTTTGAAAAGAGAGGCCTTGGCCATAACTGTCGCTGATAAAAACATCGCCCAAATTACCGAAATGAGCATAGCCAAGATAAAAAAGTTTTTTGATGAACTACCAAAGCCCGACTTCGGCGAATTTCGCCGAAGTCGGGCTTTGGTGGCTCAACCTTTAATTAAAGAGATTGATTCGCGCTTGCGATTTTTATTGGACGTTGGCTTGGATTACCTAACCCTATCCCGCGAAACATCAAGTTTATCGGGCGGGGAAGAACAGCGCGCGCGCTTGGCCACCCAGCTTGGCTCGCAACTCACCGGGGTTTTATATATTTTAGACGAGCCATCGGTTGGCTTGCACCAGCGCGACCAGCATAAGCTGATTGAGACGTTAAAAAAGTTGAAGGACTTAGGCAATACGGTTATTGTGGTGGAACACGACCCTCAAACCATTGCCGCCGCTGATTGGGTCGTGGACATCGGCCCGGGAGCGGGCAAGCACGGGGGTAAAGTGATGTTTGAAGGAACGGCAAAACAACTGCTTAAGACAAGGACATTAACAGGGGAGTATCTGTCTGGTCGCAGGAAAATATCAGCTTACCCTTTAAAAATTTCTAAATCCGAATTTTTCATTTCTAAACAAATTCCAAATCCCAAATCCCAAAAATTTTTAATCATTAAAAAAGCGCAAGAGAATAATTTGAAAAACATAGATGTTAAGATTCCTTTGGGTAGGTTCGTTTGTGTGACGGGCGTTTCGGGTTCGGGTAAAAGCAGTTTGGTAAATGACATACTGGCTCGCGTTTTGTATCAAAAGTTTTATCGTTCTAAGGAAGAGCCGGGCAAGCACGAAACCATTTTGGGCGTAGAATTTTTGGACAAGGTGGTGTTGGTTACTCAAGACCCCATTGGCAGAACCCCCCGAAGCAATCCAGCCACTTATACGGCGGCTTTTAATTATATCCGTGATATTTTCGCCCATACCAAGGAAGCGCGGGTAAGGGGCTATCAGGTGGGGCGCTTTAGTTTTAATGTAAAAGGCGGGAGATGCGAGGCCTGCGAAGGCCAGGGGGTCAAAAAAATTGAGATGTATTTTTTGCCTGATGTTTATGTGCCCTGTCAGGAGTGCGATGGCTATCGCTATAACCAAGAAACATTGGAAATAAAATATAAAGACAAAAACATTGCCCAGACCCTGGAAATGACCGTTGAGGAGGCCCTGAAATTTTTTGAAAATTACCCGGCCCTAAAAAATAAATTAAAAATTTTAACCGATGTCGGTTTGGGCTATATTGAGCTTGGCCAACCTGCCACCTCTTTGTCGGGCGGGGAAGCGCAACGGGTTAAATTAGCCACCGAGCTTTCCAAGCAATCGTCCAGCAAAACAATGTATATCTTAGACGAGCCCACCACTGGCCTTCACCCCGACGATATCAACAAACTTTTGTTTGTCTTGCGGGCATTGGTGGATAAGGGCAACACTGTTTTAGTGGTGGAACATAATTTGGATTTTATCAAAAACGCCGACTGGATTTTTGATTTAGGTCCGGAGTCGGGCGAGAGGGGCGGCTATTTGGTGGCTGAAGGAGCGCCAGCTGATATAGCTAAAAATAAAAAGAGTTATACTGGCCATTATTTAAAGCAAGCAATAGGCAATTGAATCATCTCTTTATTTGAGCCGATCGCGCGAATTTAAGAGATGGTTTTGTTTAAACTAAAATTTACAGTTGACAAAAGTTTTTTTATTTCTAATATAGAGCTTACGAATATGGAAACTCAAGAAATTTTACAAAAGGCCAAAGAGGAGAGAGTCCAATTTTTCAGCTTGCAGTTCGCTGATTTATTGGGCGCGGTAAAAGAAGTGTTAAAGCCCATCGCCGAGCTGGAAAGCGCTCTAAATGAGGGTGTTTGGTTTGACGGTTCCTCAATTGAGGGGTTCGCGCGTATTCAAGAAAGCGATTTGTTTTTAAAGCCCGACCCGCAAACCTATGCTTTAATACCCTGGACCGAAGGCCGCGACAAAACGATTCGGTTTATCTGCGACATTTATCAGGCCAACGGCCAGCCGTTCAAGAACGACCCTCGTTTTGTTTTAAAGCAAGCCCTTAAAAAAGCCGCCCGATTGGGTTTTCAATATAATGTGGGGCCTGAACCGGAATTTTATTTATTTGAAAAGGACAATCAACATAGCGCGTTGCCTATAGATAAAGGCGGTTACTTTGACCGCGCCTCTAACCAGGGCGGCAAGGTGTTGCAAGAGGTGGTTGATAGCTTAAAGAGTTTCGGGATTAAGGTGGAATGTTTGCATCATGAAGTGGGGGAGGGCCAATATGAGATTGATTTTAATTATGGCCCGGCCTTAGAAACAGCGGATAAAATTTTAACTTTAAAATACGTTGTCAGGAAGATTGCCGACTATAACGGCCTGAAAGCCACTTTTATGCCCAAGCCCATCAAAGGCAAGGCGGGTTCCGGTATGCATGTTCACCAGAGCTTGTTTGATGAAAGCGGTAGGGATAATCTTTTTGTTGACGATAATGATTTTTATCGTCTTTCCCAAACAGCAAAATATTTTTTGGCGGGGCAGTTAAAAAATATTAAGGGCATTTGTTTGGGTTTATGCCCCACGGTTAATTCTTATAAACGTTTGGTGAGCGGGTTTGAAGCGCCTGTTTACATCACTTGGGCCAGCAGCAATCGCTCGGCTTTAATCAGGGTGCCAAAGTGGTTTCGTGAAAAGCCCAAGGCCGCCCGTTTGGAATTAAGGTGCCCTGACGGGTCAGCCAACCCTTATCTGGCGTTTGCCTTGATGTTGGCCGCCGGCTTGGAAGGGATAGAACAAAAAATAGAGCCGTCCGAGCCGGTAGAAGAAAACGTTTATCACTTAGACGAAACAGGGTTGAAAAATAAAAACATTGCTACCTTGCCGGGCTCTTTATTTGAGGCAGTGTTGTGGTTTCAGGAATCTAATTTAGCCAAAGAGGTTTTTGGGGAGGAGCTGTTTAATAAGTATTTATCAGTAAAACAGAGAGAATGGGATGACTTTAAAGTAGAGGTTTGCCCTTGGGAGCTTGAAAAATATTTGGATATCTATTAGTATATGATTAGCAGTCGAAGGTCGCGACTGCTAACGCGATAAAATTATAATAAATAATATTTTAAAATTATGGTTATTAAACCGTTATCAGATCACGTTTTAGTTGAACCGGTATCCGCTGAAGAAAAAACTAAGGCCGGGATTTTTTTACCCCAGTCAGCCGATAAAGAAAGGCCCGAGCAGGGTAAAGTGGTTGCTGTGGGCCCGGGCAAAATTTCTAAATCCGGCGCACGGATTCAAATGGAAGTTAAGGTTGGCGATTTGGTCATTTTCACCAAATACGGCCCTAACGAAATAAAGGTTGACGGCAAAGAATATTTAATTGCCAAACAGGAAGACATTCTCGCTATTTTAGGATAAAACCGCGAGAATTTTCAATTTACGAATTTTCAATAAATTAACGAAATTATGGCAAAACAAATTTTGTATTCCGAGGAAGCTCGGCAAAAGTTAAAGAATGGTGTTGATAAGTTAGCTAACGCTGTTAAAGTCACTTTGGGCCCAAGAGGCCGTAATGTGGTTTTAGATAAGGGCTACGGATCTCCCACTATCACTAATGACGGCGTAACTATTGCTAAAGAAATTGAGTTAGAAGACAAGATTGAAGATATGGGAGCTGAAATTGTTAAAGAGGTTTCCACTAAAACCAATGATGCCGCGGGCGATGGCACAACCACCGCGGTTGTTTTGGCGCAATCATTGATTCAACAGGGCTTTCGCAACGTGGCGGCGGGCGCCAATCCTTTGGCCCTGCGGCGCGGTATTGAAAAAGCCGCTGAAGCGGTAGTCGCGGAGTTAAAAAAGATTTCCAAGCCGGTGGCCGGCAAAGAAGAGGTTGCTCAAGTCGCCACTATTTCGGCTGAAGACGAGGAGTTGGGTAAATTAATTGCTGAAGTTATTGACGAAGTCGGCAAGGACGGCGTGGTTACCGTGGAAGAATCAAAAACATTCGGCCTTTCCAAAGAAATGGTTAAGGGTATGCAGTTTGACAAGGGTTATGTTTCGCCCTATATGGTTACCAACCCCGAAAAAATGGAGGCGATTTTAGAAGACGCTCCAATTTTAATCACCGATCGCAAGGTTGCCTCTATCCAAGAAATTTTGCCTTTGTTGGAGCAGATTGCCAAAAGCGGCAAAAAGGATTTAGTAATAATAGCGGATGAGATTGAGGGCGATGCTTTAGCCACTTTGGTGGTTAATAAGTTGCGGGGCGTTTTAAATGTTTTGGCCATTAAGGCCCCGGGTTTTGGCGACAGAAGGAAAGAAATGCTTGAGGATATCGCTGTTGTTACCGGCGGAGTGGTTATTTCTGAAGACAAGGGCATGACCTTGGAAAAAGTGGGGTTGGATATGTTGGGTAAGGCGAGGAGAGTAGCCGCCACCAAAGAAAAAACCATTATTGTTGATGGCGACGGCAAAAAAGAAGAGATTGAAAAAAGAATTAAACAAATTAGAGCCGAAATTGATAACTCTACCTCTGATTTTGACAAGGAAAAATTGCAAGAACGATTAGGCAAACTTTCGGGCGGGGTGGCTGTAATAAAAGTAGGCGCTCCCACCGAAGTTGAGCAAAAAGCCCGCCAGCATAAAGCCGAGGATGCTTTGAACGCCACTAAGGCGGCCGTGGAAGAAGGTATTGTTCCGGGCGGCGGCGTTGCTTTGATCAGGGCGGCTAAGGTATTGAATGGCATACAGCTTGACGATGAGGAAAAAATCGGCGCTGAAATTTTAGCCAAGGCCATGGAAGAGCCCTTGCGGATGATTGCCAATAATGCGGGCGTGGAGGGCTCGGTGGTGGTAGAATACGTCAAAAAGCAAGACGGCGGCCAGGGCTTTAACGCCCAAGCCAGAAAGTACGAGGACTTGCTCAAAGCGGGTATTATTGACCCCACCAAGGTTGTTCGCTCGGCGCTTGAGAACGCGGTTTCGGGCGCTTCAATTTTGTTGACCACCGAGGCCGTGGTTGCTGAAAAGCCCAAAGATAAAGACGACAAGTCAATGGGTATGGGTATGCCCCAAATGGGCGGCATGGATTACTAGGCAATTTTGCTACTGCAAAATTGAAATTTCTAATTTCTAATTTCTAAATATAGAAAAAAGAAAGCTGAAAACCCTCGTTGATTTCACGAGGGTTTTTAGTTATAATCAAAAGAAAAATATGCGAAAAAGCATAGAAAGTCAATCATCTAAATTGTCAAAGGATGATAACAGAGAAAAGTTTAGCATAGAAATATTAAAATATAAATTAGACAATATTTATCAAGAATTGAAGCAAGAATTGGAGAAAAATACATTGTGGGCGAAAGAAGAAAAAACCGACGATGATTTCATAAAATGGCAAGAGACCGACAAGCAAAAGAACTCTGATGATTGGGAGAATACTATTTCTAATTATCTCGAAAAAGAAAGTCTCAAAGGAGGTGAGTTATATCAAAAATTTCCTATTAAAATTCTTGAACAACAAGAGAGTGGCGAGGTTCGTTGGCAGATAGTTGATTTTGGTGATTTTAATATTATCTTAGGAAAAAAGTATAATGAAGAGCGTTTTGTCCGCCTGGATGTTGTTAGGGGTGATAATAAATATGATCTTGCGGACCGCGTGCCCAAAGACCATACTTTGTTGTCCCACCCCCTTTTAATCGGCGGACATGCTGCTGAAAAAAGAGAGGTTCACATACCTGATGCTGACTCAAAATCAGCAATTTTAACTATTTTACATGAGATTGGACATGCCAGGCGTTATAGTGCCCTATCAATTGAAAAACAAAAGGCGATTAATAATGCGTACCAAAATCAATTAAAAAATACTTTTTCAAGCGAAGAGCATGAGCTTATGTTCAGCCACGAAAAAGAGGCGTGGGAAGAGGCTATCATTATGTTTAAGGAAATAGAAAGCCAGTTAGATATTCAAATAATTCAAGATGAAGAAGCAATTGCGTCCCAAATTCAGGAACGTCTAAAAAGTTACACAAAATACGACTTAGATATTAATCAAGAAACAAGATTGGTTTACGGCAGTTTAAACTCTAATCATGCAGATTTTCTTAACAACTTAAAACATCCTTTGCGTGTTAATGGGAATATTAATTTGCGAGGTTGCACATCGCTAACTCACTTGCTCGAAAAACTTTCCGTTGGCAATACTCTTGATTTAGAGGATTGCACTGCTTTGGTCGGCCTACCTAAAAATCTTTACGTTGGGGGAGAAATGTATCTCGTTGGTTGTACTTCTTTAACTCACTTGCCCGAGAACCTTTCGGCCAGGGGAAATCTTGATCTCGTTGGTTGTACTTCTTTAACTCACTTGCCCGAGAACCTTTCGGTCGGTGGGTATCTTGGTCTCGCTCGTTGTACTTCTTTAAATAGTTTACCCGAGAACCTTTCGGTCGGCCGTGACGGGCTTGGTCTCATGGGTTGTACCTCTTTAACTCACTTGCCTGAAAATTTTTCAGTTAAGGGTGGAATGAATCTTAGAGGATGTATTAATATTAAAAAAATACCTAAAAATATCTATGAATTAGTAGAGGGCGAAATCATAAATATACCGAAAGAGATACGGCATCTTTTCCCGAAAGAGTAACCCACATCTACTAAATTAAATTTTTAATTAAAAATGGAAAAAGAAAAACAATTTAATCAACCAATAGAACAAGAGCAACAAAAAGTTGACGCGCCTCTTAGCCCGGAAGCGACGGGAGATTTTGAGTGGTTGTTGCAAGAAACGCCGGCGTTTAATGAGGGAGCTTTTGCGAAGGCGCTTGACGCGGAAGGTAAACGGCTGCCAGCAACCCCGGAGCAAAAAGCGGAAATGGACAGTAATTTTAGCAAACTTGGCCATTTATTAGAGGGGTGTGACGCGTCTTGGTTCTTGGGCGGCGCGGCTAATGTTTCTATGATGAACAAGGGCGAGTATATTGGTTATCATAAAGATATTGACTTGATGGTGGAGACGCGTGATTTAGAAAAACTTGAGGATTATTTGAGAGAAAAGGGATATGGAACTTTTACTAAAGAAGGCGGAAAAGAAGAAGACAAAAAAACAACCTGGCGGCGTGTTGGCGGAAAAAAATTAAAAGATGTTGTGCGTGATATTACTATAAACAAAAAGGCATGGCCTCATGACATCACTATTAATAAGATTGATAAAAAAGGCAGCATTGCGCTTGACGAGCCATTAAATTTTATTGACCTTTATCCCCTACAAAGGAATAATGAAGGGTTGCCTATTGGTTACCAGAATGTGGTTCTGCCTGAAAAGTGGCTAGGGGGGCAGCCAATTTCTTTTCAAGACACGCAACTAAAGCTTGCTCGCCCTGCTTTATTCGCTTATTTTAAATTGCGTTGCGAGCGGTCGTACGATATGGACGACCTTGAAAAAATGGTGGGTATGGGGAAGCTGAAAGAAACTGACATTAAAGAGATAGAAAAAGTGTATGAGAAGGAATTTGATTTGCTCACAAAAGAAGGAGAAAAAATACTCAAACCCCTATTAGAAGGGATTAGGCCGGACTTGTCAGCGCAAGAGATTTCAAATTTATTTCTTGAGTCCCCAATAATCCAGGATAAATTAAAAGTAAATCCCGAAAAAAAGACAACATTAGAATCTTTGGCAAAAATAATTGAAACAATGCCTAATAAATCGTCAGAAAAAATTAGAGAATTAATTTTCGGCCAACAGGAATTAATGCGAGAAAAGTTTTTTAACAAAACTAACCGTTTATTAGATTTGGCTGAAAAAAATCGTTTGTTAAGTTTAATCAACAAAGACGAATCGCCAACTTAATTAATACCAAAAAATCTCGCGTTGCTTTCGCGGGATTTTTGGTTATTAAATTGTTGCTTTCGGAAATTTTTTGTGGTAATATCAAGATAAAGTTTAAGTATTTTTATGGATATCATAACTATTTCTCAAAAGATGTTTGAAAACGATGACTTGGTAATTATGCCTCGCAAAAAATACGAGCAATTTTTAAGTATTGTCAAAAGACAAAACCAGTTTGACGGCGATTTAGACGATGCAGTCGGGCAAGTTAAACAAGGCAAGGCGGTGGGGCCTTTTTGCTCTGCTCAAGAGCTAAAAAAGTCGTTGGAAAAATGAAACTCTTATACGCGCCAAAGTTTAAAGATAGTTTTTGCCAATTTCCTGAAAATATCAAAAGGAAATTTTACCAAAAGGCCGGCTATCTTTTAAAAAATATTCGCCACCCTTCTTTGCACGCTAAAAAATATGACGAGGCAAGGGGTATATGGCAAGCAAGAGTGAACCGAGATATTCGGTTTTATTTTTTAATAGAAAAAGATACTTATATTTTGCTTGATATCAAACATCATCCAAAATAGAATAAAAATAAAAATATGAAAATAGAGCTGCCTCAAAGAATTGAAAGTAAATCATTTTTAGCGGAAGTTTATGAAGTAACCGCCGTCCAATGTTTTCCTTTAAAAAATCCTAATCAAAAAAGTATTTTTGGCGGGACTCTTCGGCAATGTTATATTATTGTATTTTTCCCGTTTTTTCTCTATAGTTTTATTCTTATCGCATTCTATATTTTAATTTTAAGATTAGTTAAACAACAATAAATATGGATTATCCACTCCCAGAGGAAAAAATATACCCGAAAGTTTTACCTGAATAGAAAAAACTGAAATTGAAGTTAAACAAGAAAATATTACTGATATTAGGATTGTTTGTGCTCATAATTGTGATCTTTTATCTGATTTTTCCCAAATATTATTTCATCACCGAGAATAATGTGTTGAAATACCGATGCAATAGAATTACTGGAAGCTGCGAGGTAGGAAGTTCTAACGAAGTGTGGCGGCCGTTACCCTCAAAACTTGTCCCTGCTCCTACCGAACCACTGAAATCTATTTATGAACAATTTCAACAAGAGAAAGGAGTTGTACCCATACCATCTAAATAAACTATTCTTTATAGGCGGAATGGACTACTATCTAATTTTGCAGTAGCAAAATTGTAATTTTTAATTTCTAAATAAAAGTTATAAACCAAAAATCTCGCGTTGCTTTCGCGGGGTTTTTTGGTATAATACAATGAGATGGTTGCAAAACTATTTCGTAGCGAAATTTTAGATTTTCGAGCGAGGCGAGGAATACGAGCAAAAAGGTTTGAAGCCATAGCCCTGCTATGGTGAAAAGCTTTTTGCGAAGTATGACGATGCCGCAGCCGAAAAGATAAAATTGCAGCAGGAATAGTTTTGCAACCATCTCAATATATGGAGATTGATGATAAAAAAGAAAAATTGATGCGCGAAATTGCCCAAAAGTATGATTTGCGGCTGGTTTTGCTTTTTGGTTCGCAGGTTGATGGCAAACAACTGCACAATGAAAGTGATTTTGATGTGGCTTATTTAAGCAAGAGAAAGCTGGATTTAATGGAGGAAGCGCGGATGATGACTGAAATGGCGCCGTATTTTCATAATGATAATATTGACTTGGTTAATTTAAAAAACGCTCCGCCTTTGCTTTATTACGCGGTTTTTGACAAGTGCCAGGTTTTATTTCAAGAAGATGAGCTATTATTTCTAACCTTGCGAATTTACGCTTTTCGCAAGTTTGTTGAAATGCAACCGATTTATGAGCTACAACGTCAAAGGTTAAGAGAATATGCCAAACAAATTGGCGAAAAATATGGTATTTAGCGAAATTTTAGTTGATGAAAAAATAAAAAGAGTAAAAGGTTATTTAGAGGAAATCAAGCCGTTGTTAAAATTTTCTGTTCAAGAGATTTTGGATGATTTTACAAAGTTGCGAACCTTAGAGCGAAATTTTCAATTGATTGTTGATGAAATCATTGATGTTAACCAGCACTTCATCAAAGAATTAGGATTTGACATTTCCAATGATTTAGAGGGTACATTCCATATTTTGGGAGAGAATAAAGTTTTACCTGAAGATTTTGCTTTAAAAATATCGCCAGTGGTTGGCTTGCGCAATCGGCTGGTGCATAGATACGAAAAGTTAGACCCAAAAGTTTTTATTGAAACATTCCAGAAAGAATATGCCGATTTTGAAGAGTATATAAAATTTATTATTAATTATTTAGAGAAATAAAAAACATATGAATTGTCCAAACTGCCAAGAAGCAAAATTAGAAGAAATCGTTTTTAATAAGGTCGGGGCTGATTATTGCCCAAAGTGTTTGGGTCTGTGGTTTGAGGAAGACGAATTGCGAGCCGCCAAGGATGAAAAAGATAAAGATTTCAATTGGCTGGATATTGATTTGTGGAGCGACGAGAAAAAATTTCAGTTAGGAAATGGCCAAAAGGCCTGCCCCAAAGATGGCGTGCCTTTGTACGAAGTTCGCTACGGCGATTCTGGCATTAAGGTTGATCTTTGCGAGCAGTGCCGCGGAGTTTGGCTGGACAGGGGCGAGTTTAAAAAAATAGTTGGCTATTTGAAAGATAAAGGTCAAGAAGAAATGCTTAACAATTATATAGCCAATTTGGCAATGGAGGCCAAAGAGATTTTCACAGGTCCGGATGGATTCAAAGAAGAGCTGGCTGATTTTATTGCGGTTATAAAATTTTTCAATTATAAACTGCCCATTCAGCATCCATATTTGGCAAATTTAATCGCGTCATTACCTAAATAGTTAATAAAAAAGTTTTTAATTTTTTAGTTTTTATTTGAAAATTAAGTCATTAAAAATTGAATAAAAATTAAAAATTAAAAATTAAAAATTAAAAATTTTGTATGCCGACATTTCTACTTGTTATTTTAATTGTTATCGCCGTTATCGTTATTTGGTTTGTCGCCGCTTATAACGGTTTCGTTAAGTTAAAGAACCGCGCCAAGGAGGCCTGGAGCGATATTGAAGTGCAGTTAAAAAGGCGATATGATTTAATCCCTAACTTGGTTTCAATAGTTAAGGGCTACGCGGCCCATGAAAGCCAGTTATTTGAAAAGGTTACCCAAGCGCGAGCGCAAGCCATTTCCGCGCAAGGCGTGGCTGAAAAATCCCAAGCGGAGAACGCGCTGTCTTCTACCTTAAAATCGTTGTTCGCGGTTTCAGAGGCCTATCCTGACTTAAAGGCCTCGGTTAATTTTTTGGAATTGCAAAGAGAATTAACCGACACCGAGGATAAAATTCAAGCGGCCCGAAGGTTTTATAACGGCAATGTGCGGGATTTAGCCATTAAAATTGAGTCGTTTCCTTCCAGTGTTGTAGGCAAAATTGGCGGATTCAAACCAATGGATTTATTTGAGCTGGAAGAGCCCGCCGCCAAAGAGCCGCCTAAGGTTCAGTTTTAATCATATGATAGACAATACAAAATTTAGCCAAATGGGAGAAAAGAGCGAGGTTGAAGTTAATAGTTCGGTGGAAGAGCAAGAAACCGAAAAAAAGTTAGAAAGGATTAAGCTGAAATTCAACCTTGACGACGTCAATAAATTTTTCGGGTCAAGAGGGGACGAATTTGAGAGGATTACCGGCGGCCGCTTTGATATTTTTGAGCGCCAGCCGATTTTGGCGCAGAAAGGCAAAAAAAATTGGAATTTTTCCGAGCTCCCCGCGGGTTTTTTTGGCTCGTTGCTTGGCAATGGGAAAAAATGCGGCCGATCTTTCAACGGCGAATTAGGCAATGAAAATGCCGACGGGACTGCAAGCTGGCAATCATGCGGCCGCACTTCCGAGGTTTTGGGCAATCATTTTGAAGCGTTAAAAGCAATGGTTGATTTTTACAATAATAATTTTGAGACGTTGCGGAATACTGGAAGCAATGACGCGGCAATATTAATGAGATCGTTAAGAAAAGTGGTAAACATCGCCAACGAGTTATACGGCCATACCGATAAATTTTTTCAGTTTTTAGCCGAAGAAAGTAAAGACCCTTCGGAGCGCTCTCGCG
>Ga0265594_1002089_pt1 | contig 14714 bp, 24 predicted proteins | sample saktaG_11_FD_190147 | JGI IMG/M metagenome (GOLD analysis project Ga0265594, IMG submission 190147) | Saline water microbial communities from Sakinaw Lake, British Columbia, Canada - sak_2011_5_24_80m | ecosystem: Environmental > Aquatic > Non-marine Saline and Alkaline > Saline ... | reverse complement strand
TTTCTCTTTCTTGAGCTCTAATTCCAGAAACTACTTCAGCAACTCCTTTTTCAATTGCTTTTACTGCTGCTGCATTTTCTCTCTCTTGCTTTTCAAATACTTCTAGGTGTTTCTTTACACAAGTCCCACCTTCTTTTGCATTAACCATGTTTATCTCTCCTTTTTTATTTATAGATGTTGGAAAGGCTTAGGCCTTTATTTTGCTGGCGCTGCGATTGCTGCTTGTTCTACTTTAGTTATTTCTTCAGCGTAGTGCAAGAATGTATCAACGCTTGCTACAACTACTCTTGCTTCAATTGTCAGAATTTCAATTCCAACCAAAGAAATTCTAGCCCAAATATCTACTACAATTCCTTTGTCCAAAATTCTATCTAAGACTTCTGCCAAACTTGAAACATCAGGTCCTTGGTTTACCATATATTTCACCTCCTTTTTTAACAATAAAATTATTATACAATAGAAAGTCTTAGGGTCTATATAAGGGGATTTAACAAATCTCGACTCGTGTCGAATTTCGACATAAGCAACCTTGAGTTACTAATTCAAAACCAATTTTATTTAAACAGTAGAAAAAAATTAAGACAAAAAAATGCTTTAAATATTTACTTGTCTGCTAAATTTTTGCCTTTAATGTATGCCTAAAGATAAAAAGATATCATATATATTATTTAAGTCAATTAATGAAAAAAATAGCATAGTTAAGATTAAATTATTTATTATTAGAGATTTTAATAAAAAATAATTATCAAAATGTTATTTTTTTAACGCTGAAATGATTTTAGATGAAAAAAGAAAAAGCCTTTGAAGAGAAAGAAAAAATTAGAAAAACTGGGATTGATATCATAGCTGAGGTTCCGTGGGGCACACACTTGTGTCAATTTTACCAGAGTAAAGAAGACTTAATTGATGTTTTGGTGCCTTATTTCAAAGCAGGGTTAGAGAATAATGAATTCTGCATGTGGGTTACTTCAGAACCTTTAAAAGTTGAAGATGCAAAGGCAGCATTAAAAAAGGCAGTAAAGAATTTAGATGATTATATTAAAAATGGTCAGATAGAGATACTAGACACCAGCCAGTGGTACACTAAATCAGGAAGGTTTGAACCTAGCAAGGTGTTACAGGGCTGGGTAAAAAAAGAGAATCAAGCTATAAAAAGAGGATTTGATGGGCTTCGCCTTACAGGAAATACTTTTTGGCTTGAGAGAAAATATTGGAAAAAATTCGCTGATTATGAAGCAACAGTAAATAATGTAATCAGCAAACATCGGATGATTGCCATTTGTTCCTATTCCCTTGATAAATGCGGGGCATTTGAAGTCATAGATGTAGTCTGCACCCATCAATTCGCTCTTATTAGACGAGAGAATAAGTGGGAATTTATCGAAAGCATTGAGCACAAGAATGTCATGGAAAAGATTAAAATAAGGCTTGCCTATGAAAAAAGTTTAAGTGAAATCTCAAACCAGGCATTGACCAATCCAGACTTGAATTCTTTTATTAATTTTTCACTAAAAAAGTTTGGAGAACTAACTGATGTAAGCAGGGTTTATATTTTTAAAATCCACGACAACGACAAAAAAATAAGTAACACTCATGAATGGGTTGCTAATGGTATAACACCGCAAATTGACAACCTTCAAAATCTTGACTGTGTCATGATTCCTTTCTGGATGAAAAAATTGAATAAAAACGAAATAATAAATTTCCCTGATGTAAAAGACTTTCCTTCTCCGGAAAGAGAAATATTAGAAGAACAGGACATTAAATCAATTCTCGTTGTACCAATGCATGACAGAAAAGGGCTTTACGGTTTCATGGGATTTGATGAATGCAAAAAACACAGAAAATGGGAAACGCCAGACACCGAATTATTAAGGACTGCTTCTCAAATCATTGCCCAAAGAATTGAAAAAGGAAAAGCGGAAGAAAAAATAAAAATACTCTCTGATGCTGTTGAAAATGCTTATGATGCAATCATAGTGACAGACTTAAATGGAAAAATTGAATATGTAAATAAGGCGACTGAAAGAATATATGAATACAAAAAGAGTGAATTAGTGGACAGAAACGTAGGAGTTCTTAACGTAGACCCAAAAATGACGGGGGAAATTATTTCTAGGGGGTTAAAAGCCGGTTGGAGTGGCAAATTATTGTGTAAAACAAAGAAAGGAAAGCAGTTCCCTACTTTATTGTCTGTTTCGCCGATAAAAAATGAATATGGAAAGACAGTTGCAGTAATGGGTACTTTGAAAGATTTGAGTGAGACAAGAAAACTCGAAAAAGAAAAGAAAATTTTAACAGAGAAAGTAGTTAAACTCACAAAACAGATTCCTTTAACTAAAAAAGAGAAATTAGTTTTCTATGGTTTGGTGAAATGGCCTGAATTAAATGATTTGCAGTTATCAAAACAATTAAAAGTTAAAAGGCCTACTGTTACTGCAATTAAAAACAAATTAAAAAGAAAGGGATTTTATTCCACTTATGTGATTCCAAATTTTGGAGCGCTTGGATACGAGCTAATGAGTGTTATTTGGGGCAAATCCGGTTTGCGGATGTCAGTTGAAGAAAAAACAAAAATTAATCCAATCAATAAAGTAATTGCGTTGCCTGAAAGCGTGTACGGAATTGCAACAGACAAAGAATTTATGGGTTTGCTGGTATTAAAAAATTTCACGGAATTTAAAAAAATAAGTGACAGTTTTTCAAGCATTTACGGGAATCATCCTGTTAAAGAAGAAAATGTAAACATTGTTCATTTTCCGTTTGAAACAAGCAAAATTTATGCATTATTTGATTACAACTTAACTTTGGGGGATTTATTGGATTTAAATTTGGGGAAAAAAGAAAAAAACAGTGAATTTGGAAAAGTTAAGCCAATAAAATTAACGGAAAGAGAAGCAATTATATTATATGCGTTAACGAAATACCCTCAATTAAATGACACTGTTATTGCAAAAAAAGTCAAAACTGCAAGGCAAACAGTTTCAAAAATAAAGCACAGGTTAATGAGCCAAAGAATAATAAAATTAATCAATGAACCAAACATTAAAAAAATTGGCTGTGAATTATTTGCTGCCACATACAATGAACTTAATGTAGGAACTAATTTAAAAGAAATGAAAAAGGCAATTAATGCAATGAAAGAAGCTTGTCCGGCAGTATTCAGGATTTCAAGTAATGTTGATGAGTTCTGTCTAACCATTTTTAAAGATTACACGGAATATAAGACAATGCAAAATGAAATGATTCAACGCTTTAAGGAAAAAAACATGTTATCAAAAGAACCAAAAACATTTATAATTCCAATAAAACAAATTAAATTCTACAAAATGGATTTTGCTTTATTAGTGAAAAAAACCTTTGATTTAAAAATTGACTTTTAATTTTAAGTCAACAGACTTAAAATATGTTTGTCACTTCACAGTAATAACACAATCAAAAAATTTAAATCTCAACAAGAAATAAAACTTAAAAATGGGATACCAAAATGGCAAAAAGATGGAAAACAACCCGCAAAAGAAAGGAGATAGGCAAATCGCATTTAGAGGAAAAAATAGATATTGACAAACTAGATGATAAAGAACTTGCATATGCAATAAAAAATGAATTAATTAAATGGCACGATATAAAAAAATGGGCAGAACAAAAACACATGAAAAAATTCAAATAAACAAAATATTTTGAAATCAATATTATTTTAATCTTTAACCTAATTTTTAACTTCTTGACAGTTTTTACTTTTTTTACAAGCAACCTTTCCGAGTAACCCCCCCCCCGATTACGTTTTGATATTAATTATCCCCAAAAATAACTTTTTGTCTGTCAAATTGAAACCATAAACTATTTAAAATATAACATAATGATATTATTGGTTTGTCGGATTTCGACATTAAATTTGTTTTCTTTGATGCGATATATCAAAATCCGACATACAAGAAAAGCCAAAAATTTTGTGCGGGGGGGTAAATTGGTTAAGTGTGTAACTAACAAAGAAAAAATCAAAACTATTTTTTCTGGCATCAACGGAAAAAAACATATTTTACATTTATACACCCCCACCTTGAACAAATATGCAATCCAATCTTCTTTCCTGGGCGACAAAAAGGAAAAAGCCGCTTATGTTTCAACCGAAGAACCAGAAACAATAGCGGCACAATTTGATTCATCACACAAAGACCTATCAATAGTTTCCCTAAAGGAATTAGAAAAAATTGAAGGCTATAAGAGAATAATCATTGATGCTGGTTCGATTAGTAGTAGTATTAGTAGTAATATTAGTAGGCGAAGAAGCATTGGAGAAGAGTTAATAATGAAAGAGCGCACAGACCACATCAAAAGAGAAAAATACTTGTCTAACCTTAAAGGCAACCAGTCAATTCTATGCACTTATGATATAAGCAAATTAACAGCAGACAAAATTAAGCAGTTAATCAAATTCCATGACAACCTGATTCTAACAACAGATGACACTGCCGTGCTTTCATCAAAGGCTCTTTCCCAAAAACACTTAAACATCAGCAGCAAATTAATCGATGAATTCCTAAAAAATGAATTGGAAACAGTTGTTTTGGCATTGATTATGGCAGAGCCAATGTGCGGAACAGACATAAAAAAAGCAATTCATAAAAAGTTTGGAATCCTCCTTAGCTCTGGCACACTTTATCCCTTGCTACACAAACTGCAAAAAAGCGGTTTACTGAAATGCGAATTTGGAGTAAAAACAAAAACATATACGCCGGCAAATGGAAAAGACATTCAAATGATTTTGGATGAAAGAATGGAGGCAAAAAATTTCTTAACCTCTTTTGTCCAAGCAAACATTACAGGAGGGAAATAAAAAATGACATTAGGGGAATACGTTTACTGTATCATTCCAAGCAAGAACGCGCCAAAAGAATTTCCAGTAAAAGGAATAGAGGGAAACCCAGTTTATTCAATGAACTACAAACTATTAACTGCAGTGGCAAGCAAAGCACCAATGAAAGAATACAAGCCAACAGACGAAAACGTTGAAGTTCACAAAAACGTTGAATTAGAAGTACTGAAACAATGTTCAATACTACCAGTAGCATATGGAATGGTATTCAAAAACAGAGGAATAGTATTAAACACAATGAAAAAAGTTTACACATTACTTTGGAGAAGTTTGAAAAGAGTAGAAAATAAAGTAGAATTGGGAATCAAGGCAATTATTCCAAAAGAAAAAAGTGAATTAGAAGAATTGTTGAGCGGAAAGAGCACTGAAGAGTTTGGAAAGGAATGCCGAAAAGAATTCATAGAAAACCTCAGCAAAATAGCTGTAAGCGTGAAAGAGGACAGGCTTTTTTCAGAAAAACTAATTTGCAATCAATCATTTTTAGTTGAGAAAGACAAAGTTGATGCATTCACTGAAAAAGTTGCTCAACTAAGAGAAAAATTCAAGCCATTAAAAATCCAATACACTGGTCCATGGCCGGCACATAATTTTGTAAACATAAGAATAATGAGTGGAGGGAAATAAAAAATGGTTTTTGTAGTGGATGACTTACTTTACTCTTTGACTGTAGGGCCATGGGTATCTATAATGGAAATAATTTACGGGCATTCATTAAACGAAATGTATCCATTAAATAAAATTAGTGATGCAATAAAAGAAAACCGCTTATTATATGAGTTCGGTGAACTAACAACAAAAGAATATGATGCAAGAAAAAAAGAGTTAATGGAAAAACTTGAAATGGCAAAAAAAGTAAGAGAAATGAATTTAGGGGCAAGATTAAATATTCTGGGATTTGGTGGTTAAATGGAAAGAAAAAGAAAACCAGTTAAAGGATTGGTGAATGGATTGCGGGAGTTCCTGAAATTAATTGAAGAAATGGAGAAAAAAGGCTTGACAGAACAAGTGAAAGAAGGTGATTCAGAGGGGCCTTATGGGTCAAAAATAAAATATGAATACAAAACAAGGATTGGCTTGGGATTAAGGCCAGGGAGCAGAAGCAAATTTGCAGGTAAACAACACGAACCGTTTTATAGAACAAGCAAAAGAAGACCAACAAAAGTGATTAAACCTGAAGAGCTAAAAGAAAAAGAGGGATTAGTTGAAGTAACTGAAAAAGATGACACAATAGAAATTACAGTTGAATTGCCTACTGTTGAAGAAAAAGACATTGATTTAAAAATCGAAGGAAATGCTTTGAAAATCACTGTAAAGAGACCAGAAGGAAAAATAGAGAAAAAGATTTCAATTCCAAAGGGAAGTGAAGCAGAAAGAATTGAAAAAGCTTCATTCAAAAATGGAATCCTTGATATTACTTTAAAAAAGAAAAAGGAGGTAAAACCAAATGGTTGATGAAATAGGGAGAAAAAAGATTGGAACAGATTCGGCGGATAGAAGGGACGCAATAAAAGAACGAATTAGGAGAAGAGCAGAGCAAAGTCTGGAAAAAGGCAGAAGAAAAATTTTGGAGCTAAGAAGAAGATATAAACTGAAAGTCAAAAGAAATGAGGAAAAAATGGCAAAGCGAAAAAAATACGGAGAAAAACTTGGACCCACATGTGTTTCGCTAATGCAGTCAAGAGAAAAAGAGAAACAAAAACGCTCAGCAATCGGCTCTTTGATACCAGAAAAACCAAAGTTTTCGCAAGCAAAAAGCCATTCGCCAAGAATTTACGGGAAAAAATTTGAATTATTTGAACAAAGTTAAAAAAGAAGAAAAATAAAAGGGGGTAAACACGAAAATGAAGCAAGCATATAACTGGATTCGTCAAAGGAAAAAGTTAGGGGGAAAATTTTCTAAAGAAGACTCACTAGAAGAAGCTAGAGCGCCAATAGAAGAACAAACAGAGCTTATGGAAGAGATAAATCCAGGGGAAGAACAGATTGAACAGCCAACAGAAACAGTGGAAGAAAAAATAGGAGTAGACCCAATGCAAGAAGAAGCAGTTGTTTTAAGACCGTTGAAGAAAAACCATAGAACAATCAGAAAAAGAAAAAAAATCGGGGGAGAATTAATAGAAAAGGAATTCGAAGAACAAAAATCCAGAATTAAAGACCAAATAAATGAATTACCAAAACAATATAGAAAAGCATTCCTGGAAGAATTACTCAAAGAATCTGAATAAATTAAGGAAGAGAATTAAAGTGCCTAACTTAAGACCAAAGAATTATCAATCACATGGAGTAAAGCAAATACTGGAGAGAATGTTAGACAAAGGTCTAGTAGTTGATGCAAAAATCAGAGCTTATTTGGATGACTTCAAGTTAATTGAATTGGAAAGCATTGTAATTCTTGCATCATTTGAAACAGCCGCAAAAATTGGAGTGTCTTTTCCCAAAGGAGTGAATTTTGAGGCAAAAGCATGGAAGGACTTGCTTTCAAAAGAAACTTGCCCTCAATGCAGGAAAAAAGTTTATGAAGAAGAATTATATTTAGGGTGTCCTTGGTGTGGATATAAATTAGGAGGTTAAGGTGAAAAAATGAGAGAAAAAAGTGAATTGGAGATAATAGAACCAGAAGCACTGGAGCCAAGCAATAACACTCAAACAGACTCAGGTTTAGCAGCAGTGATTGACAAAGTACTAGAAAAAGGATTAGTAATCAACGCAGACATAACTGTCTCAGTTGCAGATACTGAATTGCTTGGAATAAAAATCAGGGCAGCGTTAGCAAGCTTTGAGACTGCTGCAAAATATGGCCTGCAATTTCCAAGCGGAACAAACATGGAAACAATTGCATGGAAAGAGGCAATAGTTGGAAAGGAAGAGTGTCCAAACTGTGAGAAAAGAGTAGAAACAGAGCAATTGCTGAACAAGTCATGTCCTTGGTGTGGCTGGAGGTCTGCTAAGGCAAAACAGTTGACAGTCTCAAAAATCCTTAAATAAAAAGTTTTGCAGGAGGAGAATGCAATGATTGACCCTGTTGGCCAGATAATTCTAAAGAAAATCAATGAAAGAATAAAAGCTGAATCAACAAAAGAGAATACTCCTTATAGAATGCAGTGCCCTAAATGCAGGAAATGGATTATTAAAGATATTTTAATGAAAGAAGGTTGCTTTGCTTGCAGCTGGAAATTCAATGGAGGATAAAAGACATGAAAGTAAATGAAGAAATAAAAAAATTAGTTGAATTCATGCCTGAAAATACAAAACAGCAAATATTTAGCTTGCTGTTAAACTATTATCTTAGCGAAAAACAGTTAGCAGAGGCTTTAGGGTTTGATTTATCCTTGATTAAAATTTGGCAAGCGAAAGGAAACATCAGTAAAGAACATTTTCCGGAAATCCTTGCCTTAGCTTTGCAGGAATGCCCTTCAGCAAAAAAAATAGTAATAAATGCATTAAACGAATTTTCTTTTTTATGCAATGAATTAGAGATTACAGAAGAAAAGAATGAAATAAGAGAATTCATGCAGGCTTTGGATGAAGAAAGCAAAACAATAGTTTGGCATTTGATTAGAAAAGGCCATGCAAAAATTAATGAATTAAGCGCTTTAATCGCTTTAAATGACAGCCTGACTTTAAATAAAATAAATGAAGTAATTAATCCAAGGGCAAAAAAATTTTTGGGAAAACCAATTCTTTTATTCAAGCAAGCCGGCTTTGATTCAGGAAAAAAATTTTTGTTTAGTTGGCGGATTAACGAATCAATACATCTAATTGAAGACAAAGAAAAAGAAATAATGGAAATAAGCAATGAAAAAAATTTTTTAATGATAGCAATTGCCTTACCAAACTTAAATGAAAAAGACGTTCAGGTTTCAATTGGAAATAATTGTTTAACTGTTTTTGGAAAGAATTCTGAGACAAGTTTTTTCAAAAAAATTCCATTATACTGTTCAGTGAAAAGAGTTAAAGAAAAAACATTCAACAACGGAGTATTCGAAATTAAATTAGAAAAAGGCAAACAAAATGAGGTTTATCAAACATCCAAAGAAATTAGAGAAAATTGAACGACGAAAAAGAGTTAAAAGGTGAAAATCATGAAGAAAGGAAAAGAATCAGGAAAAAAAGAAGGGCTGGCACAAGCAGTATTAAAAGGATTAGGTTTAGGCAAATTAGTTAAAGAAGCAGAGAAAACAACTCTGTTCAAGAAAAGATTTAAAGAAGTAAATGAAGAAATCAAAGAAAAATTGAAGAAAGAAAATGGGGCTTAAAATGGAAGAGTGCGAAGTCTGCTATCAAACGGCGGAAAAACTGTATAACATTGCTTCAACAAGAGTGTGCTTGCGTTGCAAAAGAAAACTGAAAAAAAAACTGAAGAAAGCAAGCACTGGGAGAAAGTGAATCATAAATGGTTACAAAAATTGATTTAAAAAACGATGACAAAGAAAGCCTGAAAAACGGGGTAATGGGCTTGGTGTTAGCAATAGTTGAAGTAATAAGGGATGCATTGCGCTTGCAGGCAGTGAAGAGAATTGAAGCAGGTTCTCTCACAGAAGAGGAAGAAGAAAGGCTTGGAAAAGCATTGGAAGATTTTGATAACGCAATTGAAAAAATGAAAGAAGAACACGGCTTGAATGAAGCAGTGCAAAGCGTTAGAAATGGATTAGATGATTTAGCAAACGATTTAGTGAACAAATTCATTAACGAAGAACAAATCAAGGCAATAGAGGTGAAAAAATAATGAAAAAAAGAAAAAAAACAGAAAAAAAAGAAATAAAAACTATTACAAAACCCATACTCCAAACAATAGAAGAAATCAAAAAAGAAACACTAAAAGAATTTGAAGAAAAACCAATCAAAACAATAACAGAAGAAGAAACAGAAGAACCAAAAAAAGACAAAGACACAGAAGAAATACTAGCACAAATTCAAAAAGAAGAACAAAAAGAAGCTGAAACAATAGGAATTATACAAGAAAAGCCAGAAGAACCAAAAATACAACAGCCAATTGAAGAACAAGCAAAACCAACAAAAACACCAGAAAAAACAAAAGAAAAACCTTGTCCAAAATGCGGAAAAAACATTCCAACCAAATGGTTTTTCCATGGAACATGTGGATGGCATCAAGAAAAAGAGAAAAACAGTTGAAGAAAAAAAGCGAGGAAACAAATAGAGGAACTGAAATAGAAAAATAAATTCAAGGAAAGAAAAAAGTAAGCTAGAAACAAAGCAAGCAAAACAACAATGTTTTTTGAGGGTAATTAAAAATGAAGAGCACTGAAACCAAAGAACAAGGAAGATACCTTTACTGCATAGCAAGGGATAACAAACAAACTAGTTTTGGAAAAATAGGAATAGAATACAGCGAAGTTTATACAATTCCAAGCAATGAGTTAACCGCCGTAGTGCATGACTGTGAAGCAAAAGCATATGACTCAAAAGACGAAGAAAAAATAAAGCAGTGGATTAAACAACACGAAAACGTGATAGAGAAAGCCCAAGAAAAATTTAAAACAGTTGTACCCCTAAGCTTTGACGTAATAATAAAAGGAGAAAACGCAAGCAAAGAAGTAGCTAATTGGTTGCAAGCAGAAAAAGAAAGACTTGAAAGAAACTTGGAAAAGGTAAAGGGAAAACAAGAATTTGGTGTGCAAATAAGTTGGGATATCGCAATAATTGGAGAAAAATTAAGCAAAGAAAAAGAAGAAATTAAAAATTTAGTGAATAAAGCAGAGAAAGCGCCAAGAGGAAAAGCTTACTTTATCAAACAAAAAATAAAGAAAGCACTAAAACAAGAAATTGAGAAACTGACTGACAAAAAATTCAAGCAATTTTATTTGGAAATCAAAAAACACTGTCATGACATTAAAGTTGAAAAAAATAAAAGAATCGAGGAAAAGCAAATGCTAATGAATTTGAGTTGCTTAATAGAAAAAAACAAGGTTGAACTGTTTGGAAAGGAACTGGATAAAATAAACAAACTGGAAGGGTTTTCAGTTAGGTTTACTGGACCCTGGCCTCCTTATTCCTTTGTAACATGAGAGGATAAAAAAAATGGAACCTACAAAAGAAAAAAATGCAACACTGGCTGATGTATTAGATAGAGCACTGAATAAGGGTTTGTTAATTAATGCTGATTTAATTATTTCAGTTGCAGACATTCCATTGATTGGAGTGAATTTGAAGGCTGCAATAGCTGGAATGGAGACAATGATTGAGTATGGAATGATGCAGGACTGGGATGAAGCATTAAGAGCAACTGCAAGAAAAAAGAGAGGAATAATTGCTGAAAAAGAAAAAATTACTGTTTTAGGTGAAAAAAATGGGCGAAGAACTGTATCTTTACTGCGCAGTAAATGAAAGAAGCAAAAAAAGTTTTGGCTGCATTGGATTTCAAGAACAAGAGGTTTACTCGGTTCCATATAAATACATTAGTGCAATTGTGCAACCCTGTTCTGCCAGAGAATTAAGGAGACAGCATCAAACAAAGTTGGCAATAAGCCATCAATATATAATGGATTTAATAATGAAAGAATTCAGTGAATCAATTCCATTTAATGTTGGGACAATAATTAAAAACAAAAAAAATTTGAATAAATTGCTTGAAATAAAATACGAAAAAATTAAGCTGGAGTTAGAGGAGAAAAAAGATAAAAGAGAGTATGGAATTCAAATATTTTACTATCCTTCTTACTTACAGAAAAAAACAGGTGTTTTAAGTAATGTAAAATCATTCATTTTACAACAGGAACAAAAGAGAACTCAATCAATGCAGAGAGAAGCTGAACACAAAAACTTTCTATTAAACGAGTTAAGAAAATTAATTAAAGAAATAAAAATTAATCCTTCTTTCAGGTCGTCAATTGAAGAATGGAAAGACAAAAGAATTTTATTAAACTTGAGTTGTTTGATTCATAAAGATAATGTAAAAAAACTTGAAGAAAAACTTGAAGAAATTAATAATAAAAAGGAATTCGTTGTTCACTTTAATGGCCCGTGGGCGCCGTACTCTTTTACAAAAATAGTTGAGGAATAAGAAAATGAAGAAATTATTGTATGTGCCAATTTTGCATTCGCCTGTAGACCTTGGCAGCATTTCAAGTGATGTTGCAAGCAAGGGAATTGCATTAATGGGAGAAGAAAAATGGAAAAAGCATTTAAAAACAGTTGATTTGTTTTGGGATTCAATTGAATACTACTTTCATTCCTTAAAAAACGTAAATAAATTGAAAATATTTCAAGACAGCTTTGTTGTAGATGGAAACTCAGGTGAAGAAATCATTAACACTGCAGCAGTAAAAGGAAGCAGAAATTATTTAATAATCAAATATTTAATCAGCAAAGGCGCAAAAATCATGAAAACAGAGGACTTTTCTTTGGTTAAAAAAGAAGTAATTTATATAAGCGAACTCGCAAAATCAAAAAATTTAATAAAAAAAATAATTGCATATTTGAAATACAAGTCAAGCAAAGGAAATTTGTTAAAGGAAAGAGACGAGTTTATTGCAAAAACAATAAATGAATCCTTAAAAGAAGGAGAAACAGCTGTCTTGTTTTTAGGGGCATTCCACAACCTAGTGCCTAAACTGGCAAAAGACATAAAGGAAATTGAATTAAAGAAAAAAGAAAAAGTCGCTCAATACCAAAAAATTTATTACCTAAAAACAAAAGAAAAAGAAATAAAAGAGTTAAGTGAATACCTTGCTGCACCAATAAAGGAAAGTGGTTTGAAATGAAAAATTTCAGGGAACTGCATGAAAGAAAATGCAGGGGCGGGCTTTCAGCAAACAAAAAAAAAGAATTAAGTGAAAAACAGTTACTGGCAAAAGCAAGAAAAGTATTTCAAAAAATTAAAAGAAGAAAGAACACAAAGGAATCAGTTTCTTTGTTGCCTGATACATCAATCAGAATAGACTTGGTTGGTTCTCCAGAAGTAAGTTTTATGATTTTAATAAGACAAGGAAAACTTAGTTTTTCTTCAAAGAAAACAAATGCAAGGCTTGCAATAGGAATCCAAAGAGAATTGTTTTTAAAACTAATCAAAAAACCTTTAAGAACAGGAAACCTGAAAATTGCCTTATTTGACAACATTTTCCTAAGGAAAGGTTCAATAAGAGAATTTCAGTGGCTAAAGCCAATACTAATGCAAATCTTGCTAGGATAAAGGAAATGATTCCAAAAGGAGTTTAAGCAAATTAAGAGACAAGAAAGAAAATTGGTTAAAAAGTGAGTTAAATGGCATTTGAATACAAAAACAGTAGACAAGAAACCTACTATTTACACCAAAAAAGAAGAATTTTTTATTTCAGTAAAAAAGAAGAGAACACTATAGAGCTACCCAAAGGTTATAAAGTAGTGGAAAACAAAAAACTGGTTTGCTCATGTTGAAAAGAAAAGAAACTTAACCTAAAAATTAGTTAATACAATTTTTTTTAATATTAAAACATTTTTTCATACAGGATAAATAAAAAATTAATTTAAAGAAACAAATGAATTAATTGCAGTAAAAACAGTTAAAAGATTCATTATTAGAGGAAAAAAATAATTTTTTTTTAAATAAATAAATTTAATTTAAATGCATACAAGCTTTCATTTCAAAAAAAATAAGTGAAAGGACTAGCAATCAATTCAGCCAGTCCCTCTTTTCCCTATGGCAAAGAAAAAGTGAAGAAAACAAAAAAACCTTTTTCAAACATTTAATCCTTTACGTTGCTTCAGGTGCTTTAGCCAAAACGTAAACTGCTTTTAATCCAACTACTATGACTGCCGGTGCAATGAACACAACAATGTTTGTCAGAATTGCCTGTAACACTGTTCCAAGGTTAGGAATAAGCGTATTAATTGAAGTTAGGTTCGCTGAACCCGCAACTATTAATCCAATTGAAGCAACAATGAACATTGGCATTTCTTTGTTTGAAATATTCAAGTAACCAACAATTAAGCCCAAGCTTACTAGTATTAAAGTAATTGTGCTAACATACTCTGTAACCAATCCACTTGCAATTCCAGTAATTATAGCTATCGCAATACCCACAAGAAACGCATACACGCCAATCCTTTGAGTTGGCAATAATAAAGCCATTTACAACACCTCCTTCTTTAAACAATAAAAAAAGACAATTTAAATGAATTCAACAAATCGAAACTAGACACGACAATCGATTTATTTATAAATAAATGGAAAAAGGAAAAAAACATAAAATTGATTTTTTAAATGAAGAAATAACTTTTTATAATCCTTTTCTTTTGACATTTTTGGCTATTAACTTTTTTCCCTTACCTATAGTTAACATAGCTTTATATAGTTCTACAGGGCCTAATTCTTTTTAGTGAACTTTTTGGGGGTTATTGTATGAATAAGAAATTTAGTTGTATTTTGGTTGCATTGTTTTTGTTTGTTCCGTTTGTTTTTGCGGCTGAGGTTTCTGAGATTACTGAGCCTTTGAATAAGATTTATGATTTGGTTAAGGGAGTAATTTCTGTTGTGGCTATTTTGGCTTTAACTTTTGCTGGAGCTCAATTCATGTTTTCTGGTGATAACATTCAGGCTAGAGAAGGAGCAAAATCAATGGTTTCGTATGCGGTTATTGGTTTGGTGATTGTTTGGGTTGCTCCGTTGCTAGTGGATTACTTAACGGTTTAAAGGTGTTAAAATGGATTCGAGGAAAGTAGCTGAAGTGCTTTTGCCGGTTGTTTTGGCTTTGTTTTTATTGCCAAATTTTGGTTTTGCGGTTGAGCCAGAGCCTGCTCCAATTATTGAGATTGATTTGCAGGGTGTCATTGATTCTGTTAATGGAATGTTTTCTGGTTTGAGTGAGTCTATTGCGGGTGTTCCTGTGGCGGTTGTTGGTTA
>Ga0265594_1002088_pt1 | contig 14715 bp, 9 predicted proteins | sample saktaG_11_FD_190147 | JGI IMG/M metagenome (GOLD analysis project Ga0265594, IMG submission 190147) | Saline water microbial communities from Sakinaw Lake, British Columbia, Canada - sak_2011_5_24_80m | ecosystem: Environmental > Aquatic > Non-marine Saline and Alkaline > Saline ... | reverse complement strand
ATGTCCATTTGACTGCGGTTTATGCCCGGAACATAAAAGCTCTACTATGCTGGGCCTGATTGATTTAACCAACCGCTGTAACCAGAAATGTCCTATGTGCTTTGCTAATTCAGCTGCAGCCGGCTATTTATATGAGCCTACACTTGAGGAAATAAGGATGATGCTGGAACTTTTTAGGAAAGAGAAACCGCCTTGCCCAGCTATTCAGTTTTCCGGCGGAGAACCCACAGTGAGAGAAAATCTTCCCCAGATTATTAAGATGGCTAAAGAGATGGGCTTTATTCAGATTCAAATAGCCACCAACGGAGTAAAATTAGCCCGGGATATTGATTTTTGCAGGAAATTAAAAGAGGCTGGATTAAACACCATCTATCTTCAATTTGACGGGGTTACAGAAGAGCCCTATAGAATTATTCGGGGATATAATGCTTTGCCTAATAAATTGAAAGCTATTCAAAATTGTTCTATGGCAGGATTAAAAAGCATTGTTTTGGTTCCCACTCTAATTAAGGGAATTAACGACCATGAAGTGGGAGATATAGTTAGATTTGCAGTTAAAAATCTGGATGTGGTTAGGGGGGTTAATTTTCAGCCGGTTTCTTTTGAAGGCAGAGTTGAAAACCAGGAAAGGGAAAAGGGCAGGATTACTATTCCTGACCTTTTAAAGCTTTTGGAAAAACAAACCAATAAAGAGATACCTGCCAGCAGTTTTTATCCTGTTCCTTTTGTGGTTCCTTTTTCCAAGTTTATTGAAGGCTGGAAGGGGAAAAAGCAGTTTCAATTATCTGTTCATCCCCATTGCGGAGCAGCTACCTATGTTGTTATTGAAAAAGGAAAGTTTCTACCCATTACAGAATTTATTAATGTGGAAAAATTAATTCAGTTTTTAGATGAAAATGCAGAAAAATTAGACAGCAAATTGAAAAAAGGCATAGCCATAGCTTCCTTAGCTAATATTTTGAGGAAATTTATTAAAAGAGATAAGGTTCCGGAAGGATTTAATGTTGTAGCCTTGCTGGCAGATATTTTAGGAGTTGGCAATAGACAGGCCTTAGCTAATTTCCACCGTAAAGCCATTTTTATTGGAGCTATGCATTTTATGGACCCGTATAACTTTGATCTCCAGAGGGTTCAGCGCTGCGGAATACATTATGCCACGCCCGATAAAAGGATTATTCCTTTTTGTTCCTATAATGCCATTCACCGACCTATAGTAGAAAAAAAATTCGCCAAACCATTGTAATTTGCTATAATAGAATAATGTCTAAAAAAGTTTGGCATAATCTTGCTGTTGGAACAGTTGTGGCTGCTTTGCGCACAGACAGGGATAGGGGATTGACAAGGGAAGAAATTATTACCAGGCAGAAGATTTTTGGCCTCAATCAGCTTCCTGAAGAAAAATTTTTATCTAAAAAGGACATACTTATAGAACAATTCAAAAGTCCTTTGATTTATATTTTAGTTATTGCCGGCATAGGAACGGCTTTTTTTAATCTTTATACTGATGCAGTAGTTATTTTATTAGCTATTTTTATTAATACCCTGGTTGGCTTTCTTCAGGAAAAAAAAGCCACCAAAGCTCTTAGAGAGCTTAAAAAGATAGTCAGGGTTGAATCCCGGGTGATTATAGGGGGTGAAGAAAGAAAAATAGATTCCAAGAATCTTGTGCCAGGAGATATTATTGTTTTGTCTGCTGGAGACAAAGTGCCGGCAGACGGAAGAATAATTGAAAACTACGGCTTAAAAGTAAATGAATCTCCCTTAACCGGAGAATGGTTTCCGGCTGAAAAGAAAACAGATATTTTTCCTCAGAAAACTATTTTAGCTGACAGGGATAATATGGTCTATATGGGATGTACTGTGGAAAGCGGAAAAGCCAAGGCAGCAGTGACAGAGATAGGGGAAAATACTGAAATTGGGAAGATAGCCCACCTTTTAGGGGAAACCAAAGAAGAGAAAACACCTCTTCAGAATAAAATATCTCGTTTGAGCAAGAAAATAGGCATTATTATTACCTTAATTTCTCTTTATATCTTTCTATTCGGGATTTTCCAGCAACAGGATTTTATACGTATGTTTGAATTGACTGTGGCTGTGGCTGTGGCAGCTATTCCCGAAGGCCTTCCCATTGCTGTAACTGTAATCTTAGCTTTAGGCATGACCAGAATTTTAAAAAGAGAAGGATTGGTTAGAAAACTATTAGCTGCAGAAACTCTTGGCAGCACTTCGGTTATTGCCACTGACAAAACCCTTACTCTTACTAAAGGAGAAATGGAGGTGGCAGAAATTGTTACCTTTAAAGATACAGAAAAAGAAAGAAATTTGGCTTTAAAATCAGCTGTTCTCTGCAGCCAGGGATTTGTGGAAAATCCCAATGACCTTTACCCTTTATGGGAAGTTCAGGGCGAGCCCACAGACAGGGCATTCATTTTAGCTGGCGGTAAGGTTGATTTAGAAAAACATAAACTGGAAAAGGAGATGCCGGAAATAGATGAGATTCCTTTTGATTCTAAAAATAAGTTTATTGCCAGCCTGCGCCGGGAAGGAAATAATTTTGTATTGTATGTTTCTGGCGCTCCGGAAAAAATTATTTCTCTTTCCACGCACTTCATTAATGAAGGTGAGATTTATCCGCTTAAAGAAGGGGTTAAGCAGGTTTTTGATAAAAAACTAAAATCTTCAGCTCAGAAAGGTTTAAGGGTGGTAGCTGTGGGTTATAAAAAGATTTCTGATTCAGAAATGAAAAAAATGGATAATTTAAACGTTGAAAACGTAAAAGATTTGGTTTTCATAGGCTTTATTAATCTTAAAGACCCGGTTAGAAAAGAAGCTAAAGAAGCTATGAATATTTGCCGCAAAGCAGGAATGTTTCCTATTATTGTTACGGGAGACCATAAATTTACAGCTATGGCTGTAGCTAAAGAAGTGGGATTCAGAGTTAAAGAAGAAAATGTTCTTTTAGGAGAAGAATTGGATAAGCTTTCAGATGAGGAGCTGGATGAAAGGATTAAGAGTATTAGAATATATAGCCGGGTTGAGCCCAAGCATAAATTGAGAATTGTGCAGGCCTGGCAGAGAAAAGGTGAAGTAGTAGCTATGACCGGAGACGGCGTTAATGATGCGCCGGCTTTAAAAAAGGCGGATATCGGCGTAGCTTTGGGTTCGGGAACAGATGTAGCTAAAGAAGTTTCTGATTTAGTGCTCTTAAACGATAATTTCAATGTTATTGTGGCTTCTGTAGAAGAGGGAAGAGCTATCATTGATAATATAAGAAAGGTGATTACTTATCTCCTTTCTGATTCTTTCAGCGAAACCATTCTGGTGGGAGCGAGTATTGTTTTAGGATGGCCTTTGCCGGTAATAGCTGTCCAGATATTGTGGGTTAACTTAATTGAAGACGGATTACCTAATATTGCCTTAACTTTTGAACCCAAAGAAAAAGATCTTATGGATAGAAAACCGGAAGGAAAGAATATACCTCTTTTGAATAAAGAGATGAAAGCTCTTATCTTTATTATCGGAATTATAACTGATATTTTTCTTTTAGGTTTATTTGTTTGGCTTTGGAAGTATTCGGGGTATGAGATAAAACACGTCCAATCAATTCTCTTCGCTGCTTTAGCCATAGACTCTTTATTCTATGTTTTTTCCTGTAAAAGCTTAAGGAAAAATATCTGGAACATTGATCTTTTTTCCAATAAAATTTTAATTTTGTCCTGGATAGTAGGAACTCTGGCTCTTTTAGCTGCTCTTTATTTACCTTTTCTGCAAACTCTTTTAAAAACCGTACCTTTGAATTTATATGATTGGGAATTAATTTTGGGCATAGGCTTTTTGAATATTATTCTGATTGAAATTACCAAATGGTTTTTTATAACTAAAAAATTCAAAAAATAGTATATGCTGGCATTCTATATTTTTATATTTATTTTATCTTGTATTCTTCTTCTCTGGTCTGGTAAAACCTTGGTCAAAAGCTTAACCAGAATGGCCCGTTTTTTAGGATGGAAAGAATTTGTAGTAGCTTTTTTTGTTATGGCTTTTGCCGGCTCTTCACCCAATCTTTTCGTGGGCATTAATTCGGCCCTGCACAAAATTCCAGAGCTTTCTTTTGGAGACGTTATCGGAGGCAATGTTATCTGTCTTACCTTGGCTGTAGCTTTGGCAGTTTTCATTTCCCGAGTTTCTATTCCGGCTGACAGCGAATTAATTCAAACTTCTTCTCTATTCACTTTTTTAATTGCTGTTCTGCCGATTGTTCTTTTCTTAGATGGAATTTTAAATAGGGTAGATGGTTTTATTCTCATCTCTGTTTTTTTTGTTTATATGTTCTGGCTTTTTTCTAAAGAGGAAAGATTTAAAAAGGTCTATGAAAAACCCCCAAAAGACATTGCTAAAGGATTGAGAGGATTTCTTAATAATCTGGCTGGAGTTATTTTTTCTTTATTTTTACTTTTGTTGGCTTCAGAGGGCATTGTTAAATCAGCTTCTTTTTTTGCTGATAACTTAAATTTCAATTTGCCTCTCATAGGTATTTTAATTATAGGGGTGGGCAATGCTTTGCCGGAAATTTATTTTGCTGTCATTTCTGCCAAACACGGAGAAACTTGGATGATTTTAGGCAGCTTAATGGGTTCAGTAATTGTTTTAGCCACTTTGGTTTTGGGAATAGTGGTTATTATTCATCCTATTGAAACGATTAATTTTTCCTCTTTTGCTCTGGGCCGTTTCTTTTTGATTATTTCAGCTTTGTTTTTCTTTTTCTGCGTGCGCACAGATTGCCGTATTACTAAAAGAGAGGCTTTGTTGTTGTTGAGCATTTATATCATTTTTATTATTTCCCAAATTTTAATGCGTTAATCTTTTATGCTTGTTTATGCCTTAGTTTTTATTGCTTCCATCTCTTTGCTTGTTTTAGCGGGCAAGTGGTTGGTGGATGGTTTAATAAAAATGGCTGCTTTTCTAAAAGTAAGGGAGTTTATAATTGCTTTTTTCATTGTGGCTGTGGCTGGATCTATGCCTAATTTCTTTTTCGGCATTATATCCGCCCTGAAAGGAGTTCCTCAATTGGCTTTCGGAGATACTATCGGCGGCAATCTGGCTGATTTAACAGTTATTGTGGCTTTATCTGTTATTTTCAGCAAGGGTTTGCCAGCCCGAAGCAAAATGGTTCAGTCTTCAGCTATTTTTACAGCTATCATTGCTGTTCTCCCCATACTTTTGATTTTTGACGGTGTTTTGTCCAGGAGTGATGGCATGGTTTTAATTTTTTCTTTTGTTTTTTATGCTTTCTGGCTTTTTTCTAAAAAGGACCGCTTCTCTAAATCCTATAACGGAAGCAAGACGCCCATAGAAGGATTAAAGGGTTTTTTCAAGGGATTTGGCAAAGTTTTAATGGCAGTAGGCATTATTCTTTTAGCTTCTAAAGGGATGGTAGAAGTGGGTTCTTATTTAGCTTTTAATCTTAATATTCCTTTAGTGTTAGTGGGTATGCTCATTGTGGGGTTGGGTAATTGTTTTCCAGAAGCCTATTTTACAGTTATCTCTGCGCGCAAAGGAGAGAACTGGATGCTTTTAGGGGATTTGATGGGAGTGGTTATAGTGGCTTCTACTTTGGTTTTAGGCACAGTAGCTCTTATTTGCCCCATAGTCATTGAAAGCTTTTCTCCTTATTTTGTAGCGCGCGTCTTTTTAATATTAGCAGCCCTTTTCTTTTTGGTTTTTGTGCGCACAGACAGAAAAATCACTAAAAAAGAAGGGCTTTTCCTTTTGTCATTGTATATTCTTTTTGTCATCATTGAAGTTTTAATAAAATAAAAACATGCGGGAGAAATTTAGAACAGAACCAAAAATTGAATATAGGGAAGAAAAACATTCTTCGGTGAGGAAGATAATAGGTTCTGCTTCCGAAGAACATAAAGGAAAAATCAAAGAAGAGATGAAGAGAAGATTTGATAATCAAGATTCTGTTTGGGAATATGTGCCTGGACTAAAAGAAAAAGAAATAGAAAAAACTCCCGAAGAAATTGAAATTATTAAATTAGTAAATAATAAGACTAACGAATTTCTATCTAAGCTTGAATTAGAAAAATTTAATGTATTTACGAATAACGTTCACTTGTTTAAACAAAAAGATTATCAAGAATTTCTGGGTGACGGATTAGCAGAATTTTTTCCTTATGGTCAAAATATTTTCATTTCCGGAACCCAATCAAGATTAAAATTTACTGAGAGTTGTATCCACGAGATGAGTCATTTTAAATCTTTTCAGACATTTCAAGCTAAAGAAAAAAAACCAGCAGTGATGCGCCAAATTGGTTTGTTGATTGATATAAAGCCAAAAAAGAAATTATTTGAACATTTAAATGAAGCAGTAACCGAGGAAGTAACTAAAAGAATTTTTTATAGTTTAATAAGTCAAAAACCCAAATTATTAGAAAAGGAAATAGAAGAAACAGAAAGAATAAAAAAAGAATTTCTAGCAAGAGGTAATGATAAAAATAATGTAGATGATATTTATTTTGCGCAAACATATCCTGTTTCAATTAATGGAAAAAAGGAATATACAACAGAGACAGAAGGATTTCATTATTTTCAAGAAAGAAAGATTTTAAACAATCTTATAGAGAAAATTTATTTAAAGAATAAAGATAAATTTAAAGATAAAGAGGAGGTTTTTGATTTGTTTGCTAAATCGGCTTTTACTGGAAAATTAAGTTGGGGAATTTTAATAGACAGGACTTTCGGCAAAGGAACTTTTAAAAAATTAGCCCAATTAGATAAAAATGTTGATGAATTAGAAAAATTTGTAGATAATTTGTAATCAAACCATGCGAGAAAAATTTAAGCCAAAAATTGAAGATAGAGAAGAGGAGGAAACAGAACAAAAGAATTTTGAGAAAGAGGCGAAAGAAATAGAAAAATTAGAATATTCTTCAGAAAAACTGAAAAGCATTTTAGGATTAATAGATGAAAATATATTTCCAGAAAATCCGTTACCTGTAAAAATAGTTAAAAAAATAGAAAGTAAATATAAGGGGAAAATTCCAGCAGCCAAGCATTATTTTGACGAGAATGAAAAAGGAGAGATGATTAATGAACATTACAGGGTTAATAAAGGTGTTGATAAAGGAAATTATGAATTTATTGATCTTAAAGGCGTAGCTATACACGAAACAAGACATAGAATTCAGCATGCTCTTAAGCCGGAATTATTTAATAAAGAAAATATTAAGGGATTTAAAGAAAAATATCCGGCTTTAACATTTTTAATAGATAATTTTCCCAAAGAACTTAGTCCAGAGGATTTTGACGCTTGTTTAGTTGAAAATTTATCTCTATCTTTAATAAGAAATAACGTTTCATTGTCAGAGATTTTGGAAAATATTATTTCTAAAAACCCGGAAGAGATCTTGAAAAATGTAGAAGAATTAGCAAAAGAACATGGATTTGAAATACCGAATATAACATAAATATTGAAAAAAGAGTTAGATGAAAAGGAACAAGCAAATAACGAAATTCAAGACGAAGTTATTCATGGAGGAAAATAAATTCTTATATATGCGGGAAAAAATTAAAACAAAAAATGAAGATAGGGAAGAAAAAGAAAAAAAAGAGAAAAAAAGTTTTGAAATAGAAAGGTCTTTTCTTATTGAAGAGCTGCCTGAAGGAGTTGAAAAAAATCCCTACGAAATAATAAGACAAGGATATATTACGGAACCAGAGGACAGTGTTGATGCCAGAGTAAGGGAAAACATTAAAGAAGTTGACGGCAAAGAGAAAAAAACATTTTGCCTAACAATAAAACAAGGAGAAGGAATTAAAAGAGAAGAAAAGAATGTTCCTTTAAGTGAAGAACAATTTAATGAACTTTGGAAATTAATAGAAGAAAGGAGGATAGAGAAAAAGAGATATAAAATTAAAGATGAGAAGGGGAATGTTTTAGAAGTTAATATTTTTAAAGGAAATTTGGAAGGCCTTATCACCGTAGAAGTAGAGTTTCTTTCTGAAGAAGAAGCTGAAAAGTTTGATCCTCCCGATTGGTTCGGAAAAGAAGTTACGGATGAAAGAGGTTATAAAAATAAATCTTTAGCTAAATATGGACTTCCCGAAGAAGAAATAAAGGAGAAGAAAAAAGAAGAATTGGAATATGGAATCGAAGAATGGAAAGAGGAAATAACCAAAAGAGTCTTAAAGAAATTAGAAAAGCAGGATAAGGTGATTATTAATTTATCCGGGCCTTCTGCATCTGGAAAGGGAGAAGCTGTTAAGCAGCTTAAGAAAAGGATTCAGAAAGAAAAAATAGATGGTCAGGATATAAAGATACTTGCCTTAAGCACAGATGATTTCTATAAAGGAATTAGCAGAATGATTATGGAAAAAGTTTTAATAAAGAATCCTGAAATTCAATCAGACCCGGATGAATTGTCCAAGACGGTCAAAGAGATTATTTATAAAGATGATTTTAGTGATAAATTTAATATCCAGAATTTAGAAAAAATTATTAGTTATTTGGAGAAAAATAACGCAAATATTAATCCGGAAAAAATAAAAGAAGATATTCAGGAAGAATTTTCGCACATTGATTTTGATAATCCTGAAGCAGTTGATCTAAAAAAATTAAGTAATATAATTAAAAGAATAAAAGCCGATGAGAAAGCAGAGGTGCCAGAATACGATATGTCCTATGGAGAATCAATAAAATCAAAAAGCGTGAAAGGGAAGAATTATAATGTTATCTTGATAGAAGGGATTTATGGATTAAATAATGAAATTTTAAAATATAGTGATATTAAATCTTTTGTTGAAACAGATAACAGAACATTGCTTATGCGCCGTTTGAGAAGAGATGTAGGAGAGAAAGGAAGAACTTCTTTTACCCCGGAATTTTCCTTAAGATTTCTTTTAACAACTGTTATTCCCGCTTATGAAAAACATATTTTACCAGACAGAAAGAACGCGAATGTGATCCTTAAGAACGATTATACTTTTTTTGAGATGTATAACGTTAAAAAGTTTGACATTCAGGATAAGATTCCAATCTCAAAAGATGAATTAGGCACATTGGTAAGTAAATGGGGAGAACCCCTAAAAGAAGTTATCCAAGAAGACTTTTATTTCGCCAATAAAGGAGAAGGACACAATCCAGAGCATTTATTAAGAGTTAGATTAGAGAATGGAGAATTAAAGGATTTAGTTCATAAAGGTCCTAGAATAGATAGAGAGAAAGACGAGAAAGTAATAAGGCCAGCCGAGGAATACATTTCTGAAGGAGGATTTGGAGAGCATTACACAGATATAGCTAAAATTAAGGAAGATTTTGAAACAGGCGATTTTGAGTTTATAAGGACCATACGCAAAAAGAGAAGGATTTATAAATTAAACGGCATTGAAATAGCTGTTGATGAAATTGATGGTTTGGGTGATTTTTTAGAGTTAAAAACTAAGGACCAGACAACCAAATCTCCAGCAATAGACCGGTTTAAACAGGAATACGGTTTGTTAGATAAAAGAAATGTAGGACCTTACATAGATGAATTTTTAGAAAAAGAGAAAGGATAATTGCTTTATTTTTGGTTCAATTATGGTAGGATAAAACAATATGGAAGAAAATTTAGATAAAATTGAAAAATGGCCAAAGGAGGAATACAAAGAAAAGCCTTCTATTGTTGAAGACAAGGAAGCTGTTTTAGAAAAAAAAGAATTAACTGAAGAGGAAAAGGATATACACGGAGAATTGGAAAAAGAGCTTCAGAAAGTTAAGCTTTCTTCCCAAGCTCAAGCCCAAGCCCAGAAAGAAGCTGAAGATTTAAAAAAAGAGACTGTGAAAGGTAAGGTTAAACGTCTTTTGGATTTAGCCCAGTCCAAAGGTTTGGCTTATTCTGTAGAAGTGGTTAAAAAAATGGATGATGCTTATCTTTTAGATTTATTTCACGACACTTTAGCCAAGGGCGGATTATTCAAGAAATTTTTAGGCAAATAAAATGGATTATTTTTTTATAATTTTGTTATTGGTTATTTTGTTTTTAGGCGGAGGGGTTCTGTTTTTTGTTTTCAATAAAAAGAAGATGGGGCGGTTAACAAAGTCATTGGATATGACTTTGTTTTTAGTTTGCCTGCCCAAATACGAGAAAAAAGAAGAAAAAGCTCAACAGGATTTAAAATCAATCATTGGAATGATGGAGCAGATTTATTCTTGGTTTGCTTCTTTAGAAACCCCAGGATTTTTAAAAAAGTTTATTTCCGGAGCTCCCAGAATTGCTTTAGAAGTGGCTTCCCAAGTAGGAGGGAGCGATATTTCTTTTTATGTGGCAGTTCCTTCTCATTTAGGCACTAGTTTGGAAAAGAATATTCAGGGCATTTATCCTGGAGCCCAGATAGAGCCAGTGCCCCAGGATTATACTGTTTTTGAGCCAGAAGGGGAGATAGCATGTTCCCACTTAAAATTAAAAAAATCCCCTTATTTTCCCCTTAATACTTATAAAAATTTAGAGAAAGATCCTTTATCTAATATTAGCAATGCTTTAAGCAAGATTAATCCTGATGAGGGAGCTGCAGTCCAGTTAGTTATCAGGCCTTCTTCTTTCAAACTTAAAGATAAGGGAGAAAAAGTTTTAGCCGGCATTAGGGAAGGAAAAAAAGTTTCAACTGCTATTAGCGAAGCAGAGAAAAGCGGAATAATGAAAGCTTTTAGTTTGATGGTTGAAGGATTAGGCCAGAAAAAAGACAAGGATAAAAATGATTTACAGGACTTAAAAAAAGAAAAACCCTTTGAGGAAATTAGTTTTGAAGCTGTTAAATCCAAGATTCAAAAACCTGCTTTTGATGTTAATATCCGGCTTCTGGGGGTGGGAAAAAATCCAGTTAGGGCAGAGGAAATTTTAAATCATTTGGAATCCAGCTTTTCCCAGTTTACGAGCAGTTTTAACGAGCTTAAAGCGGTTAAATTAAAGAAAAAAGGATTAAAAAAGTTTATTTATGATTTTAGTTTCCGGGTTTTCAACGAAAATCAAAAGAGCGTTTTAAATTTAGAGGAGTTAACCGGTATATATCATTTTCCTTTGTCTCATATTGAAAGTCCCCAGATTAAGTGGGTTAAGACCAAGGAAGTGGCTCCGCCCACAGAATTGCCGGCTGCAGGCCTGAATTTGATCGGCAAGGCTGTTTTCCGGGGCGAAGAAAAAGATGTTTATTTTTCCACTGAAAATGACAGGAGAAGGCATCTTTACATTGTTGGGCAGACAGGAACTGGTAAATCATCGCTCTTGCGTGAGATGATTCGTCAGGATATTGAACAGGGCCGGGGCGTGGCTGTAATTGACCCCCACGGTGATTTGATTGAGGATACCTTAGCCAATATTCCCAAAGAAAGGGCCGAAGATGTGGTTTTGTTTGAACCCTTTGATACAGAGAGGCCCTGCGGCTTAAATATGTTAGAATGGGATACTCCGGAGCAGAAAGATTTCGCTGTTTCTGAAATGATAATGATTTTTTCTAAGCTTTTTCCACCTGAAATTATTGGGCCCATGTTTGAACATTATATGAGAAACGCTATGTTAGCTTTAATGGCAGATAAAAATAATCCCGGCACCTTAGTTGAAATTTCCCGTATTTTCACAGACAAAGATTTTATGGAAGAGCGGTTGGTAAAAGTTCAGGATCCTTTAGTCAAACAGTTCTGGCTCAAGGAATGGTCACAAGCAACTGGAGAGACCCGTTCTGATATGCTGGGCTATGTGGTTTCTAAGGTGGGCAGGTTTATAGAAAACGAGATGATGCGCAATATTATTGGACAACAACATTCCGGTTTTGACTTAGCTAAGATTATGGACGAGGGAAAAGTATTTTTAGCCAATCTTTCCAAGGGGCAGACAGGGGAATTAAACAGTTCTCTTTTAGGATTGATTTTAGTTTCCAAGATGCAGCTGGCAGCTATGAGAAGAGGAAGGATTCCAGAGTCACAAAGGAAAGATTTCTACCTTTATATTGACGAATTCCAAAACTTTACCACTGATACTATTGCTACTATTTTGTCAGAGGCCAGAAAATACCGCTTAGACCTTATTTTAGCCCACCAGTTCATACCTCAATTAACAGAACAAATCAGGAATGCCGTTATCGGTAATGTGGGAACAATCGCCAGTTTCCGTATTGGCGCTACTGATGCTGAATTCTTGGAAAAGCAGTTTGAGCCAGAGTTTTCCCATTATGATTTGGTTAATCTTGATAATTTCCAGTATATTGTTAAGATGATGGTGGACAATAAGGTTACATCGCCTTTTAGGGTCCAGACAATCAAACCAGTTGACAGCAATCCCGAAATTGTCGGACCTATTAAAAAAATATCTAAACTTAAATATGGTCGGCCCAGGATTATGGTTGAGAGAGAAATAATGAGCCGTTCCAAATTTGAATAAAAATGAGAAATTTTGGAGAAAGAAATAGAATTGAATATTCTGATCGAGAAAAAGAATATAAGGAGTATGAAGAATGCGTAGAACAACTATACGCTTTCTTAAAAGAGGCTGCTCAAGATTTAAGATTAGAAGGAGTACCAGTGGATGATGCTTGCCATATTAATGAGGATGCTTTTGAAGGTGTCTCTGGAGCAGAAGGCCCTTATAATATAGAAAAGGACAAAAGATTAGTCCAGAGATTTGAAAAAAAATGGGCTAAAGATAAAAGCATAAAAGAGGAGAACATAGAAGAAGAAAGGAAAAAAACAAATGGGGAACAGTTAGAGATACTTAAAACAGCTATTTTCACTAAATTTTTAGGAGAAGATTATATTGTCACCCGTACGGCGCGTTACGATGACATAATCAATGGAATTGACAATTTGGTATTAGATAAAAAAACTGGAAAGCCAATTTGCGCTATTGATGATGTTGGAGAGACAAGGGGTATCAGATTTGATGAGAAGAAAGAAGAAATTTTAGACAAGGACAAAGAGCGGGGAGGAGATTTAAAGTATGGATTAGGTATGAAAGACGGAAAGTTAATTTTAGGCGAGCAAAAGAATATTCCTATTTTTTATTTAGCTTTGCCCAAAAGATATATTGAAAAAGGGGTTGGAGAATTTATCCCTTCTCGCAAAGACAAAGGTGGTTTTGAAAAGAAATTATTTGAAGTTTTTAAGAATTCTATTCTATCTCAAATTTCTGCCTTGAAATTAGAGCTAAGATTAAATCTAGAAATAGAAGAGAGTATCTCTTATTTTGAAAAAGTATTAAAAAATAATTTTTAAATTATGGCAGTAAATCCAAAAGAAAAAGGACCGGGTAGCAAGGAAGGACTTGGTATCAATAAAATAAATGATATAAAGGCCTTGCAAAGAATAATCCAGGGCTTAGAGGCAAAATATGGCGTGTCCCTTGATGATCTTCCTAAAAACATTAAAGAGCCAATATTAAAAAAAATTAATGAGTTAAAATCAGGGAATGAGAAAGGGAAAGGTGGAATAGGCGTTTGGAATTTTGAAAATAAGGAAAAAAGAGGAAAAGGTTCAGAAACAACTAAAGGAAAAAATAATAATCAAGATAAAAATATGCCTAAAACAAATCAAGAGGTAAAAGTAGATAAAAAAGAGACTGAAGAAGAAAAAGAGAAGGCAGAGATATTAGAATTTCTTGAAGAGATAGGAAAAATAAGTAAATGGGAGCAGGTTGAAGAAATAAAACAAAGATTGATTGATAGATACTGTGGAGGTGATCGGGAAAAATTTATAAAAATTCCTGAAGAAATTCGTTATACATTGTCGCAAGTATCAGAACAAGAATTACAAAAAGGTCGAGGAAAAAATAATAAAGATGAAACAAATATGCCTAGAAGAAAAGAAAAAATATCAGGTTTTGATGAATTAGATAAAGACAAAAAGAAAGAAACTGTCAAAGAAATAGAAGAGGAATATGAGATATTAAACCCAGAGGATTTTGAAGAAGAAGGAAAAGATAAAGGAAAAAAAGTAGAAAAAGAAGAAGATAAAAAGCCGGGAGTTGAAAAGGAGCTAGAAGATATAGAAACTAAAAAATTAAAATCGAGACAAGAGAGTATTTACAATAAATATTATGACGCCGAGAGGTTTGGATTAGATGCGGAACTCGTTAAAGAAATACAAGGAGAATTAGAGATCCAAATGAAGAATGTTTTAGTTGCGGGAGGTAGGAAATGGCTTGAAGAACAGATAGATATTAACCCCGATGATTTCCCCAGTCTGAATAAGGAAATTATTTCCCAGTTAGATGAAAATCAAGTAATGGAGTGGGTAAGAGATAAAAAAGAATTTGATAAATTCTTAAGAGAAAATGAGGATTTCAGAGACTGGAAAATAATTAATAATTTGATGTCTTCAGTAGAATTTTACGGAGAGAAAACGCCGCCGGAAGTTAAAGCAGTAATTTTTAAACGTCTTTCTGAAGGATCTACTAAAGAAAAACTCTGGGAAAGAACTATTGGGAAAACTCTAAGCGAAGTAATAACATCAGATATAGGAAAGAGAGAAGATGTTATAGAGAGTAAGAAAAGAGATTATAGAAATGAAAAGATGGGAGATATTTTTCGTTCTGAATGGGAAGGTCTTTCTCCAGAACAAAAAAGATTAGCAGGCAGTTTAGAAGATTATTCTGATTCAAGGATCGATGGTTTAAGAGACAAATTAAACGAGAGATTAAAAGGAAAGAAAGAATTTAGCAAAGATGACGTTTTCGCTCTTTTATA
>Ga0265594_1002087_pt1 | contig 14717 bp, 17 predicted proteins | sample saktaG_11_FD_190147 | JGI IMG/M metagenome (GOLD analysis project Ga0265594, IMG submission 190147) | Saline water microbial communities from Sakinaw Lake, British Columbia, Canada - sak_2011_5_24_80m | ecosystem: Environmental > Aquatic > Non-marine Saline and Alkaline > Saline ... | reverse complement strand
TATATATAATTATATATATAACAAATAGGTAATTAACTACTTTTTCATCCCTTTTTTGAGTTGTTTCAACCGTTGCTCTCGTATGTACTCTATGAAGCCTCTCTGTTGGGCTAGATCCAGCTCCAACGCAGCTATCCTCTCCTGAAGGGGATTCATGTCAGCCACTTTCTCTTCTAGGAGGCGTATGTTCTCTTGCTGTTGGTGTATTCGCTGTTCGTCTCCTGGGTTGCTGAAGATGTTGAGTTGCGGTTCAACTTTTAGGTATTCGTCTCTGAAGTGGTTCGGTGCGAGTTCGGGGCTCTTGTCATACTGCAGGGAGTCGATCTCGTGGCCTAGGAACAGCTCTGCGGCTGCATCCTTCACTCCGCTGATCTGGCAGAAACTGCGAAACGCATCTCTAAGGTTATGTGGCTTAAACCTGTTATAGCCTTTGGGCTCTCTGAAGCCGATTTTAATGGCTGCTGTCTGCATGGCTTTCCAGATGGAGTGGCGGTTTGGGGCGGTGATTTGGTTTTCTTTTCGGCTGTAGACGATGAAGAGGGCCGACTGGGCTTTGGGGCTCACCCTCCCTTTCGCTGTCTTCAAGATGCGTGTCCGTTGGGGCAGCCAGCGAATTATGGCTTCTTTTCCGTCCTGCCCGATGAAGGTGAAATATTTATGCACCTCTTCGGTGCTCACCTTCTGCCTGTATAAATCCACTTTTACAGGTTCTTTCTCCCGCAATTGCTCCGTCAGTCCTCTCCAACCATGGGTGTTGAAGTATTGGAACTCAGCTTGCCCCATACCCGTCTGAAACATGAGTAGAAGGATTGAGCGGTAGGGCTGACTGCACTCTAGGAGCATACTGCGCAGCTCCTCACGGGTTATCACTTTGTCCTCCATCTTCCGCTGGATGTCGCCCTCTGAAACCCTGAACATTGCCCTGCGCTCCGCTCGGCTGAACTTCGGCAGGGTGAGGTGATGGAACTCGTAGAAGTTCCGTACAGCGTAATAGGCGATCTCCCTTCTCATCCGGCTGCTGCCAAGCACTTGCAGCCAACGCTTCAACAGATCCACATGCGCAGCCTGCTCACGACCCCGACGCACATCATAGTCCCGCAGCAGCCCCTCCGCACCATCAAACAGTTTTTCCCCGCGGAGCCAATCTAAATAACGTTCAACATAAAGCTGATACTGCCTCCGCGTGCCTGACATCATGCTTTCCAACCAGCCTGACCAATTAAACAGCTCATTAACCACTTTTCGAACCAATTAAGCGTCCTCACCTGTTTCTATTGGAAGAAGCGACTAAAACGCTTATAAAAGTGGTTCTAACGGAACTTAAATATATCTTTACGTTGTGAAAAAATCTAGCTAGGCTTATTCTAGATCAGCCCGCCTTTCCCTGAGAGGGGAGTTAGAGAGCCATCTGGCTAAAGGCTGGCGGTTCGTGAACGCCCTGAACAACGGTTCAGGGAAGTTGATCATAGAAAGGTAAAGAGTTACTTTTCGTGGAAAATGTTTCAAGCCGAAGTAAAGATGTTAAATAAAAAGGAGGGAGGGTTTTACCTAAAAATAGTTTAGGTAAACTTACTATCGCCTATGTTTCTGGAAGCATTCTCGGCAGTATACAGGTCTACCCTCAGTGGGTTTGAAAGGAACCTGTGTCTCTTTACCGCAATCTGAGCAGATAACATCATGCATCTGCCGCTGCCCGAAGCTGCGTCGTTCATATCCCATTCTTTTCACCTCGCTTAATTTTGAGCCCAACCTAGAGATCTAGCGAGGCAAAAAGCAAACTTATAAAAGACTGCTATTCCACTACGCCTATTCCCTACAGCTAACTCTTGGGCTTCAAAATAGTTGAGCCCCATATAAACATAGCGAACAACGGCAGCGGCAAAGTCTAAATTTTATGTTTAGGGTAAGTAACAAGTGGAAGTTGGGGAGGTAGCTTAGGCTGCTGTTGAACTCTCCCTCTTATCCTTCGTAAGCTTCATTATAATTTTAAGCTCAGGATCTCCTATTGGTTTGTATTCAATCAGGCCAGCCTTAGCTATCTCGTCAAAGAGTTTCTTCCCCGCCTCCGTCCTAACTATGACGGTGGACCAACCTTCAGGTGAACCTGCTTCTCCAACTGAGATGTCGGCATACTCAGCTGTGAAGTCACTGCATGTATGACAGTTCTTCCTAGTATAAGTTTTAATCTCAGCCAATGGCACGTTTACCAGTTCATGACCATCTGCGTGTACAGTGAATCTATCTTCACTTTTGTTGAACTTGGAGATCTTCGCAAGATCTAAACCCTTCTCCTTTACAAGATAGTCGTTAATTAAACCATTATACCAGAAGCTCTCCATACAGAATAGACCGATCGTGAAGATTGCTTTGCTGCCGAGCTTTCGTACTCCTCGTGAAGAAAACTGCATCTTTCTAACTGCCTCGATCTGGCAGGGTGTACCCACAACGGCGACGCGTTTCATACCATACTCCTCTACGGCTGACGCCAAGCCGATGAGGGTGGAACTGGTTGTATATCTTGTCGCAGCATGTTTGAGGAGGTCTTGAGGTGCGTATACAACCTCTGGGACAGGTCTCCAAGGATCCTTCTCACTTGCCTTCGACACCACTGCACCAACTATTTTATGCTGACTTAATGCATGGGTTAATAGCGTGGTGACAATGCCGCCGTCTTGGCAGACTTTCAACACATCCTCTACCTTGGATCTAGCTGAATAGCAATCAATGTAAACCCCCATGATCTCATTATCCTTTCTTTTTCGACCGAAAATACTTGCTTCCAGCTCCTCAACTCGCGGTATGGTTATGGGGCATTGATAATAGCAATATTCACATAGGATGCACCGCCCCTTCATACTTGGTTTTTCATCCTCATCCTTTATGTATAAAATTGAGACTGGACATGAGGCCACGCATGCCCCACAGCCGACACAGAGATCTTTCTTAATAACTTCGGTCAGAAGTGACCCAAAGATCTTTGGCGGGGTGACTTTCGGTTTAGGTTGTTCTAATTTCTTACCAGACAGGGCCAATCTATCCACACACCCTTCAAAAGAGTTTGAGTCGATTATTAATTTTTCTAATAGCCATCAATGCATATACAACAAGGTCTGAGAAGTTAGTTGCAGACTTAAAAATGCGCTTTTGACCGGAAAACTTCCCTTATATCCTCTGACAGCCGCTCTGCGGCTTTTCTCAGCTCTGAGGTTATTTCCGTATTATAATCGATTTTTTTCGGTTGAACTGCGAGCAGAATTATCTCTGCTTTGGTCTCCTCTTGTAGATATTCGGCGAATAAATTTAATGGCAAATTGTGAGTGGAGACAGTTAAGCCTCCGATGTTCTCAGCTGAAACCAACTTTGCCTCTCCCACCTCTATGTTCAGATGAGCTGAGTCAACCATTATTATGTGGGTTGGCTGAAATCGTTTAACATGACTTGTGAAGGTCTCTGGCGTAGCTCCACAGTTGAATAGTTTAACGTTCTTCGGTAAATTTTCTTTCTTCAATTTCTGAATGACAAGTGGGCCTAAGCCGTCATCTCCTCTAAGAGGATTTCCAATCCCTATGATCGCTACTCTTCCAGCATCAATCAACCACTTCTTAAGTTGCTCCTGCAGCGACAATCCATCTGCCCTACCTTTGCTGTTATGCTGAATTAGTCGAAAGAGGTGAAGACAGGCTCCTATAAACTTAATGAACTAGATTTTACGGGGCTCAGAACTCAAGATCCACATCACATATCAGTCGGGCTAATGTCTTCATGGCCCACATTTGATGAGAGATGTTTCCTCGATAATAAGCATTCTCTAGAATTTTTCCATAAAAACGCTGTACCCTGTACAGCAATGGTGCGCACACACATTTCAAGGAAATTCAAGTTCAAATTTAGTCTAGGACACGAGTGTATATGCACACATTAGGACATAACTGGGGGCGAGGTACCGGTTTTGAGATTTTTTATTTAAATTCTCTTCGATTCCTTCATCTTATGTTGATTAATTAGATTGTATTTCAAATATTATCTGTTTTACAATGTCTATATAACGTCCTAAAAGGTTTGGACTTATTGGAGACAAATAATTGCCTCCACTCTTTAATTTATCTAGATTTAGCGGTTTAATGTGTTTTTTTGCTTCTTCAAAGAATGTTATATCGAAATGTCCACCGTTATGTACGATAGTGTTACGAGTTAAATATAAGTAAATTAAGTAGTCTTTCTCTAACTGATTTAAAACACTACTTTTCTGAATAATGTCTTTTATGTCCCGTTGTCGTTTGATTTTATCAAAGGTTTTTAGTAAATATTCGAGTTGGGATAAAATGAGTATATTGATTGCACTCCATTGAAAATATAATTTATCGGGCATCATTGAGCCTATTGGAATTTTCTTTGTTTCGTTTTCTAATTCTTTTGCCCAAATCTTAAGAGTTTCGAGATCAGAAAGTACCCCTCCATAAGCATTGTTTTGTGTTTCTTTCTTTAACTCAGATTTTTGAGATTTAAGTTCAGCTATCTTCATGCTATGCGATTCTACCAATCTATGTGTAGTTGAATCGTCTGCATCGTCCATATGTGTCTCTCTAAGGTGCATTCTAGCCTTCTTTTGTCTGTCAATTTTCCTATTTATTTGCCTTAACTTGGGGTCTCTGACCCTTGTATTGACCATTTGACAAGCCCCCAATTTTTCTCAGATCATAGTACCCTACCCACGGTATATCTCTCTGAGAAATAGGATTTATTTAATTATTTGTGTGTGGAAAGTGGTGCGGCCGCCGGGATTTGAACCCGGGTTTAGAGCGTGGCAGGCTCTCGTCATAGCCAAGCTGGACCACGGCCGCCCTTTGATCCGTTAAGGGTGAGGTTGAATTAAGTTTTTCTCGTTTTTGAGTTTTCTGGTGTTCCGCCTACATGAATTCTTTGAAGTCTTCTCTCCATCAGCCCTATCGCAGCTTCATAAGCGGAGAGTAGCCGGGAGGTGGCAATCCCGGCGTCTAAGCCAGAGGGATCTATTGATATCTGCTCGTTAATGAGTCTTAATGACTGCTCAGAGATGTGACCTTGAGGGAATCCTCCAACCACCACCACGAGTTCTTCATACTTGGCAAGTCTCTCAGCAAGCTTAAATGGCGGTTCAGGTTGCCCGTTTCGGGTGAGAACAACTGAATGTTTGGGTTTCACCCCGCCTAGCAGCTTCTCCAAGGAGCCGTCCTGTAGTGTCATCAGGGCGTCTCCTTCCGGCGGTACTTTCCGTTTTTCGAAAAGTTGCTCCATCAGACCTATGAAGCGGTTGAAGTTTCGAGGCAGCCGGATTTCCGGTTTGAAGGTGATTATGTGGTTGTTGTAGGTGTGAACGTAGACCCTTAGTAACCCCTCTAGGTTTAGGGGGGCGCCAAGGGCTTCCAAGAGTGTTAGATGTATGATGTCTGGTCTGCCTCGACGTTCTTTCTCAACGAGGTTGACCATTGCTTGGTAATGGTAAGACTTATCTAATATTGTGAACTCACGTTTCTTTCCAAGTCTCTTAATGTACCTGAGTATTTGAGGGTGGCTAATTATCGCTTGGGGGACAATCTCCAAACTTGCCTCTGCAATTATCAAGGTTAGCAACAGGTTTTCATCAGAGAGATCAGTGGGATGGTAAATAAAGCTAGGCGGCGTATGACCCTTGAGACCTAACCGTGCAGATGTGAAGAAGATAGCTCAGGAGCGGATAGAAATCCTCCTAAATGATGCAACACAAGGCCTCCAAGAGGGATCTGAGACAGCGCAGAGGTACGTCGCCCTCGCAAGAAGGATTGGAATGCGGTATAAGGTCAGAATACCCTCGCGGTGGAGACTCTTCATCTGCAGAGGCTGCCACAGATTAATTCTCCCCGGCATAAACAGTCGCGTGCGGTTGCAGAAGCGCAGAGAACACCATCTAACTATAACTTGCCTTGAATGTGGCCACATAAAGAGAATGCCCATCAAGAGAATGCGCAGCTGTTCAAAGCCTCGAAAGATTAGTTCAAGTGATGATAAACATTAAAAACCGCTCTACATAACCCTTTTATGCAAATATGTCAGTTGATGTGTACAATCCACGGTGGGAAAAGATTGACCACGGCCTATGATGCACCTTCTGCAGTCCTCATAGAGAAGCTTGCAAAATATTTAGTCGACAATGTCGACGAGGTTACCCCCCCCGCTTGGGCCATGTACGTCAAGACTGGCATCCAAAGCCAACGCCCCCCAGATCAACATGACTGGTGGTACACTCGCTGCGCTTCACTGCTTAGAAAGCTCTACATAAAGAGCCCCGTAGGTGTCTCAAAGCTCCGATTTGAGTATGGCGGAAAACAGACTGGAAATGAGCCAGCTCACTTCAAACCTAGCAGTGGAAACATCCTAAGAAAGGCCCTTCAACAGCTAGGAAAGGCAGGCTTAGTTGAGTCAAAGCCCAAGGGACGTGTATTAACAGGTAAGGGTAAAAGCCTCTTAGACAGGTTGGCCAAGGAGATAACATCGAAGTCGGAGTAGGGCGGTGCTGGATATGACAGTTGAGAATGACGCTGAACTTGAGCAGCTGAAACAGAAGCGTATGTTGGAGATGCGCAGGCAGACAGCTGCAGAGGGTGAGCAAGCTAAGGTTGATGGTGCAAAACAAGCAGCTCTGAGATTGATCCTTGAACCTGAAGCTAGGCAGAGACTTACAAACATCCGAATGATCAAGCCTGAGTTCGCCGAGCAGGTGGAGCTGCAGCTAATTCAGCTGGCTCAGAGCGGCAGAGTTAAGGCTCTGATCACGGACTTGGAGTTAAAGCAGTTACTTATGCAAATTGCCCCTAAGAAGAAGGACTTCAACATAAAGAGGATATGATGTAGGAGGCATCAGAGGTTGGCTAAGCGTAAGGTGCTGTCAAGAAAGCTTAAGTTGGCTAGTGAGCAGAGAGCGGCTAAACCAGTTCCCGCTTGGATAATGGCTAAGACGAAGGGAAAATTTCGAAGGACACCCAGCCAGAGGAATTGGCGTAAGAATAAGATAAAACTGTAGAGGCTTGATCACAACGGAATCTGATAAGGTTGAGAAGGCAGCGGGGGTTACTGAAGAGAAAGCTGAAGCTTCCGAGGCAGCTGAAGTAGAGGAAGCCGTTGAGGAGGACGCTGAAGTTACTGAAGAGGAAACCGAAGCCGTTGAAGAGGCAGAAGAAGTAGAGGAAGTCAAAGAGAAAGAGCCACCTAAAAAGAAAGAGAAGGATATTGAAGAGGAGCGGGTCTACACCATTCCCCTGAAGAGGGCATGGGTCTCTAAAAGAGTTGCCAGATCTCCCAAGGCCATGAAGGTTCTAAAAAGTTTTGTCACCAAGCATATGAAGTCTGATGAGGTCAAGATAGACAGTAGCCTAAACTCCATCATCTGGGCTAGAGGTATTGAGTCGCCTCCAAGAAAAGTTAGGGTTAGAGTTACGAAGGATAAGGAAGGCGTGGTTAACGTTTATCCGCTAGAGGAGAAGAAAACCCTCAGCAAGGAAAGCTAAGCGTCAATCCTGCTCCTGTCTCTCTAGCTGAAATTGATGTCATCTATTGATTTAACATCACTCAATTTTTATCGATTCGCCGCTTGGCTTCCTTCTCTCCACTCTTCTGACAGTGACCTCGAGGACGCCGTTCCGGTATATGCTTCGAGCTGTCTTGGGATCCACCTCGGAGGGGAGGTCTAACTCCTTATAATACCTCCGCCCTCTGGCGTCAACGGAGATTGTTAAAGTATCCTTGGTTGCATGTAGCTTTATATCGGTCTTATCGACGCCTGGCACCTCTGCAACCACCTTTATGTTTTTATTGTCAGTGATAATGTCGATGAGCGGTTCACGTTCAGTCGTTATATCGATCTTTGGAGTTAAGCCAAGTTTCTGTTTCGATGGCTTGAGGTTGCCGAACTCCCTTATCACTGGTTTCCCATCGGGACCGATGGTAACTGAGTAGCCGTAGACCACGGGCCCTAACTCCCTAGCGATTCTGCCTCCCGGCAGTTTTCTCTCCCTGACAAGTTCTTTCGGAAGCTTCTCTTGATACTCCTTGAAGGCCTCGCCCATCATCCGCTCCATCTCTTTCATCATTTCGTCCATTTCCTCGGGCCAGCCTCCAAAGAACGGAAAACGCTTCCTCCGCGTGAACCAACTGGGAAAATCATCCCCATCCATACCTATATAACACCTCTCATGAAAAATGGTTTCATACCAGTTATCTCGTGTCTTTAGCGTAATTTTAACATTTCGTTCAGTTGCTGAGAAGTTCCCATCAAATCTTTAGGTGTAGCCTGTGCAGAACCGTTAATAGTTTAGGCTGCTTCAGCTACTGTTGGTGTCGGTGGGGTTGGAAGTTAAAGATGCGATTAGGGGTTTTCAGTACGCTGAGGGGTTGAGGTCTGAGCTGATGATCGCCCATAAGCTCTTGGAGGAGCTCAGATGTTTGAAGGGAGAGGAGCTTAAGGGTGGAGAGAAGATTGCTCTCTCCTTCTTTGGGGCTTTGATGGGTGAGATGAGGTTCGCTCAGAACGCTGTGAGGTCGAAGAGCCTGCTGGACGCGGAGACCAAGATAATGGAGGCCACAGGCTCAGTTAAACTTCATAGGTTCGAGGATGCTGTTAGAAGCGTAGCTGAGGCAGTTTCGTTGACTTCAAACATCAGCTGTGAAACTCTGACCCTTCTACAGGATAGAAAGCTGCTTTAACGGCTCAGTGGGCATAGTGGCTGTTTGTGGTGTTGACCGTTGTTAAGTTCATTTAGAGCAGAGGTTTCTCTTCTCACAGCGGCTTAGAACTACAAGCCGCCCCCCTCTGACTAGGGCAGTATCCTCTAGGCGTACCCCAAACCTGTTGGGGAGGTATATGCCAGGCTCAACGGTTATAACATTCCCATCTCTGAGGCGGTCACGGCTGTAGGCAGCTAGGATGGGCGCTTCATGGATGTCAAGCCCCACGCCGTGCCCCAGCCCGTGGATGAAATACTTGCCATAACCCCGCCCCTCAATAAATTCCCGAGCTAACGAGTCCGCCCTCCTCCCATCCATGGGGAGACAGATGTTCCTGAGAGCTATCTGTTGAGCTTCGTAGACAACCCGATAGACCTCAGCCTGCTGGGATGTAGGTCTGCCCACGAAGGTGGTGCGGGTGAGATCTGAACAGTAGCCTTGAAATCGGGTCCCCATATCGATGACCACCGCATCTCCCTCCCGGAGTTTCTTGACGGTGGGGTTGGCATGTGGTACTGCGGATCTTGCACCTGAGGCAACTATGGTGGAGAAGGCTGTGCCCTCGGAGCCTCTTCGCCTCATGGCGTACTCTGCCTCAGCTGCCACCTCAAACTCCGTAACTCCACTCCTCACCGCCTCAAGAGCTGCCGCCATCCCTGCATCTGCAATACTCACAGCCCTCCTCACCAACCTAAGTTCGTTCTGATCCTTAATCTCCCTCATAGTGCGGGGGATGTCGGGCCTGTGAATAAGCCTTGCATGTGGTAGCTTTCGACGGAGCGCTTGATGTCTGCTGTAGGTAAGCTCATCGAAGAAAACCTTCTCCCTCCCAACGCCTTGAGCTGCTAAGCAGTCCTCAACCCTCATTTCCCTCCTCACTGTTTCGATGTGGCAGTTTCTGAGTTTCCGCTCAGCCTGCCCTGAACCCATGCTTTCAACCCATAGTGTCGGCTCCCTGTCTACGGATATCAGAAGGGCTAGAGGGGTGTAGTCTAAGGCTGGGTCAGCTGTTAGGTAATGGATGTTGGAGGGGGTTGTAGCTAAGTATGCTTGGGCGTTTAGGCCTAGAGTTTTCTTCCTCAACTTTTTAATCCTGTTCAGAGATGCGGCCCGCCTTCCAGTCAATCTTCCTTCTCCCCACGACTTCTAGGTTTAAGGAAGTTAAGGATATTCCCCCGCCAGTCGCCCATCAATAGACTCCACAGCTGCCCCAAACAGTTACACATTACCCTCCAATCCCAAGTTGTCCCCTTTGGTTCCACATTGTCCCCAAAGGTCTCAACTTGCCACCAAAAGTCCCACAGTGACCCCAAAGGTGACACATTGACCCAAAAAGTCCCATGTTGTCCCAAATGGGGACAAGTTGCAACACCCCCCCTCAACGTAAACACCGACACCTAAACAGCAAAAGTTAATACCCATCCAACCACAAATCCACAACACATCAAAGGGACGCTGAGATAAACATGCTCTCCCCAAAAGAACGAGTCAAGAAAACCCTACACCTAGAAGAACCAGACCTAATCCCAATTCACACTCACGCAAGCCGATGGACAGCCAAACTTGCAGACGTAACAGTCCCAGACTACTACCAGAAAGCTGAAGCCATGGTAGCTGGACAGAGAAAAGCCTGGGAGCTACTGAGAAACGAGATCATCTACCTAGGAGGGGACATCACCATAGAGGCAGAGGCCCTAGGCTGCAGAGTAACCTTCAGAGAACGAGAGGCACCTGCAGTTGAGAAACCCATCCTAGAAACTCTGGAAGCAGCTAAAAGCCTGAGGCTTCCAGACCCTGAGAGAAGCGGAAGGATGCCAACAATCCTCCAAGCCATAGAGCAAGCCGCCAAAGAGTTCCATCCTCACGGCCTCATGTTCTGCGGCGAGGTTACAGGTCCCTTCACCCTCGTTGGCTACCTCCGAGGCGTAAGCAGGTTCATCATGGATCTCGCCAAACAAGACAGCAATCTACCCGAGGTTCTAAGCACTGCCACAGAAGTTGTGTCCACCTACGCAGAGGAACAGATCAAGGCTGGAGCAGAACTCATCCTCATCAGCGACCCCCTAGCCTCAGGAGACATAATCCCCCCAACCCAATACGAAACCTACGTAGCCCCATACCAACGTGAAGTGGCAACCCACATCAAGAAACTGAAAGCCTACACCATGCTCCACATCTGCGGCAGAACCCAAGACCGACTGAAGCTGATGGCAGCCACCGGCATGGACGCCCTCAGCCTCGACGCCAAAGTCGACATAGCCTCAGCCAAAGCGCAAGTAGGCTCCACAACATGCCTAGCCGGCAACATCAACCCAACAGCAATACTGGCTGAAGGAAAACCCCCCGATGTAGAACAAGCAACAGAGGAAATAATAGCCAAAGCAGGCAGAGGCGGGGGTCTAATCCTGATGCCCGGCTGCGGCGTCCCCCACAACACCCCAACAGAGAACATGGAAGCCTTCGTGAAGGCCGCTAGGCAACACGGTCAATACCCCCTAAAACCCTAACCCACCATCCAAACGAAGATCTAAACTTTTATATAATTCAGTCTAAAATATTAGATACTGACCCATTCCCCCAGAGAAACCGAAGTGGGAAAGGAAACTGCCTGACAGTTTCCTTCCCCCACACAACCCAAACCCACCAAGAGATTCTTTAAACCCAACAGACTCAATTATACCTCCAATTCACCACACGCCTGAAGCGCCGAGTTGGGGTCTGCCCTTTAATGCCACACACTGATCTCCACCTAGAAGGAGAATATATAGAGACTGCAGAGTCCATCATCTTCGCGGTGAAAGGAACCATCCACCCCCCTCACCGCATCGTCGCCTTCCCTAAATACATCCCAACCCCCACCGGATCACGTAGTAAAGGCAAGAAAAAATATATGCGAATAGATTCCCTGAAAGACTCCTACAGGTTCCTGAAGGAGAAACATCCAGAGTACTTACACCACGACCCCAACTTCAACGAGTTGCTGAGCGAGGTCCCCCACACAAAAGTCATCAAGTACTATCGCCCCCAACAGACCCTGCGCAGACTGACAGGAAGAAAGGCTATACACCTAGACGAGGTTGAGAGAGATGCAGTCGACCTTGCAATCCTCCTCCGCGAACACTCAAACATACCGCAACAGAACATAGGCATATCAGGATCAGTGATGGCTGGTCTTCACAACTCCAACTCGGACATAGACCTCATAATCTATGGAAGCGATGCCTGCCACGCAGCCTACAAGGGACTCAAAAAGTTAACCATGGACAAAGCTAGCCCCATCAAACCTTACAACATAGAAGGGTTGAAGAGACTCTACAGACAAAGGCGGAAAGACACCAAGATCCCCCTGAAAGATTTCCTGAAGGTTGAAAGAAGGAAGATCCTCCAAGGAAAGTTTCGTAACCGAGACTACTTCATAAGAATGCTCAAAGCCCCCCAAGAGGTAAGCGAGACATACGGTGACCCACGTTACACACCGATGGGCTTCATAGAGCTGACAGCAGAGGTTAACGATGACACCGAAGCCATCTTCACACCCTGCATCTACAGGATTAAAAAAGTTTCCACAAAGAAAAATTTTGATGTTAAAAAAATTGAAGAGGTTGCCTCCTTTCGGGGAAGGTTCTCTGAGCAAGCTAAAAGAGGCGAGAGAATCTTTGTAAGGGGAAAGCTGGAGATGGTTACTTCTCTAAGAAGAAAATATTATCGAGTTTTAATTGGCAACAGACCCGAAGATTATCTTCACCCTATAAGCTCCAAACTGGCACAATAAAGTTAAGAGCTACCTAACAAAACGCTCTCTAGGTGTAGCAGCTGAAAGCGTCTCGAGTTAAACAGATCTTCAAGGATCGAGACTATATACGCACACCTGAAAATCTCTTATTCTGCACTGTCGGCTATACCCACCCCCCAGACAGAGTTGTTTCCTACCTCAAGTATGCTGCAGGGGATGTAGGACTTGGGAAGCCTTGGACGAAAGGATTCCGCAGGGTTCTCCCCTTCTACACCTTACCCCATATTGAAGAGACGCTTTCTTTACTCAGAAAGAAATATCCTAGATACCTCCACCGTGATAGGCTCAGTGGACTACAGTTCTCAGCAGTCCCGCTGAGGTATGTGCAGACTCACTACTGCCCCGAAGAGAAGCTTCAAAAGCTAATATCCGAAGGAAGACGAGATAGCTTAGAAGCCAAAGCAGTAGACCTCGTCTACAACTTAGCAGACGTAGCTGGAATTGCCCCCGCGCACTTCGGGGTCACGGGATCGATTCTCATAGGCCTCCATATACCCAAAACCTCTGATGTAGACCTAACAATCTCTGGAAGAGTAAACAGCCTCAAGGTTAAGTCGACGCTCATAAGCCTCTACACCTCGAAATCCAGTGAGGTTCAAAGTTTCTCCAGAAGCCAGATGGAGGAGTGGTGCAGATCCAAGGTTAAGCTCTACGGCATCACCCTTACACATGCTAGGGAGCTGTACCGCAGAATCTGGAACCGTGGAATATATCGGGGCACTATGTTCTCAGTTCACCCGATCCGCCTAAATGAAGAGGTCAAAGAGCGATATGGCGACAAGGCTTTCCAAGCTGAGGAGATGGCAGAGATCGAGACCACGGTTAAGGGGATAGAGGAATCCCTTTTCATGCCATGCCTCTACCGTGTGGAGGGCACTACCTCCCGCTCAGGGTCAAAGCTTGAGGACGTAAAGGAAATTGTCTCTTACGAAGGGCTCTACGGCGGCATCTTTAACGAAGGCGAGAGAGTTGCGGTCAGAGGGCTGATCGAGAAAGTTACGGACAGACGAAGAGACATCGTATATAGGCGGATTCTGGTAGGCTCTCGGAGAGCTGGAGGCCGAGACTACATAAAATCCAAAGGTGTGTAAATCCCAGCCCTCAAGGCCGAGGCATGAGGACATACTGGGCGTTCCCAATCTTCAGGGTCTTGAGGCGTTTAACAAGCTCTCTCACCATAATTACCTTTCCACTTACCGCCAAGGTCTCAAGACAGTTCTCTTTGTCAAGATGAATATGGAGAGACGTGTTTATCACATCTGAATATTCATGCTGAAGGTCTGTCAGAGAGTCTAAGAGCCCCCGGACATCATGCTTGTAGGTATAGGTTATGGTCCCTGCACAGATTCCCTCTTCAACCGCCTCAAGCGTTCTATACTCTGCTACAAACCTTTGAAGGGCATCACCCACCGCCCTTGAACGCTTCTTGTACCCCATCGCCTTAGCGGCTCTCTCAAAGTCCCTATACAGCTCCGCGGGCAAGGTTACACTTATCCTTACAGCTCTCCGCTGCATAAAATCAACTCAACTTCACTCCCTATTTAAGCCTCTGCAAGACTTAAGATTAACCTAGGGGCATACTCGCCAACAAACAAATTTAGCGTGAACAGCGAAGCCTTCGAGTTCGCAGGGGGTCTCAGAGAGCCGTGAAAAACAATCCCGCCCCTCCGCCCAACAGATACAACACTGGCAGCTCTGAGGCTGGACAGCCCACTTCCAAAACCCTGCCCGCCGATGTTAGCATTGTTCAACACTGTTTAACAGTGTGGGCACCCCCCCTGAAAATCCACCCAGTTAAACTCACTATAAAAAACAGAGACACACCCCCCCACACCACCGATCAAACTCAACAACCACCGAAGGTCCCAACTTGCAACTAAAAGTTGCACATTGCAACCAAAGGTCTCAACTTGACACCAAAAGTTGCACAGTGACACCTAAGGTTGCACATTGACACTAAAAGTCCCAAGTTGAGACACCCCCCCTCTTCACCCACCCGATTAACTCAACTTGCCACCGAAGGTTACAAATTGACAGCAAAGGTAACCACTGGCAACCAAAGGATCCACCCCCCCCTCCTCACCCACCCAGTTAAACCGCTTAAGCCAACCTCACCCGCTGCCACTCCACCCTATCCCCCACCTCCCTCACAGAAACATACCGCCCCACAGCCATCTTCTCCTCCCTC